>Ga0302242_1000122_pt1 | contig 91716 bp, 83 predicted proteins | sample AAG_UR_Lys_MG_FD_193510 | JGI IMG/M metagenome (GOLD analysis project Ga0302242, IMG submission 193510) | Enriched activated sludge microbial communities from anaerobic digester in WTTP, New Holstein, Wisconsin, United States - AAG_UR_Lys | ecosystem: Engineered > Bioreactor > Anaerobic >...
TTCGTGGGCTATACCCCGACCTATGCCGCTTCCCTTTGGATCGGCAATGATGTGAATATCGAGCTTTCCCAGGGGTCTGCCGCTGCAGCGAAGCTCTGGAGCAGGATCATGACGAAATGCCTTGCGGACACGGAAACCGAAGCCTACGATCCTGCCCCTGCCAATGTGGTCCAGTATCGCGGCGAATATTTTATTAAAGGCACAGAAACGACTGCCAAACTCGATTCCTTTGTCACTGTTGCCATTTGTCAGGATACCGGTTGGCTTGCAACCCCTTGGTGTGAACATGTGATCTATAAAACAGGAACGAACAACGGCTCCATCCCAGGAGAAGGAATAGCAAACCGCGAAGTGCCTCATTACTATTGCCCGTACCACAATTATGATTACGGACATTACCCGATAGATCCTTCCGGAAGCAGTCAGTATAACTTTGAAGATGTGCCGACGGAAAGCGCTCCGGTGCCGACTCCTCCGGCCATTGTTCCTACAGAGCCTACAATTACGCCTGATCCGGACACAACAACCACGCCTGACGATGGCAACAACGGGAACGGAAATGGAAATAATAACGACGGGGGCGAGGGAAAACCGGGATGGATATAAAGAAATTATCTCGATCGGAAATCGTTTTGGCCTCGGGCTCACCCCGAAGGATAGAAATGATGAACAATTTGGGCATCCAATATGAGATACTTATGCCGACGGTAGATGAAACCTTGCCTCAAAATATAGATATGGAAAGTGCCGTCATGTTCCTGGCGTTGAAAAAAGCCCTTTCCATCGAATCTCAATGTCTGGAAGGAAAGCTGATCATCGCAGCTGATACCATCGTACACTTGGATCAACCCATCGGAAAACCTGCAGACAGGGACGATGCTATACGAATACTGAAAGCTCTTCGTGGGAAAATGCATTATGTGGTTACCGGTGTAGCCCTTGTAAAAGCGGGTCGTCCTGTACGAAAGGTCTTCTGCGAGGTCACGAGAGTTCAATTCAAAGACTACACTGATGACGACATACTGGAGTACACAGCCACCGATGAGCCTTACGATAAGGCCGGAGGGTATGCAATCCAGGGAGCCTTTGGCAAGTATGTCGACCACATCGAAGGAGATTATGAAAACGTGGTCGGATTCCCGTTAAATCGCATCTTGCTTGAAATAAAAAAACTGGAGGATTAAACTCCAGTTTTTTATTGTTTCAAGGCTCTGTGATAGCCCGCCTGACAAGGTCCGGCTTCAATGGATAGCCTTCTTATGTCTTTATTTGTACTGTGCTTCTGCTTCTGCCGCTTCTGCTGCAGACAGCTCAGTTTCTTTGGCTTTCTTCTCTTCCTCTGCCCTGCTCCAGTTATCGTACAGCTCTTCAGCATTATCCCATTCTTTAATGATTTCCGGGATAACCTTGTAAAGATCCCCTACGATGCCGTAGTTAGCCACTTCGAAGATCGGAGCGTCCGGATCCTTATTGATAGCAACGATTACGTCGGAAGTCTGCATTCCTGCAAGATGCTGGATGGCTCCTGATATACCGCAGGCAAAATAGATGTTCGGTTTAACAGTCGTTCCGGTCTGACCCACCTGGTTGGCATGATCGATCCATCCGGAATCCACAGCGGCACGGGATGCGCCTACTACACCACCGACTTTGTCAGCAAACTCTTTAATCAATGTAAACCCGCTTGCATCACCAAGTCCGCGTCCACCGGAGCAAATGATCTTAGCGTCAGTCAGGCTTACGATTTCCTTGGCGGATTTAACGATTTCAACGATCTGAGTTCTGATATCAGAAGCAGCCAGAACCGGCTTGATGGTGATCAGCTCGCCTTTCGCGCCTGCATGCTTGTCGCGTTTCTGCATAACGCCAGGTCTTACAGTCGCCATCTGAGGCCTTGTCCTTGGGCTGATGATAGTCGCCATGAGGTTTCCACCGAAAGCCGGACGGGTCATTTTAAGTTGTTTGTTTGTATCGTTAGGGTCCAATTTGGAAGTATCAAGAGTTGTGTTCTTCTTTGCATAAGCGATATAGCTCTTAATATCAACATCCAGTCTTGTGCAGTCAGCAGTCAGGCCTGCATCCACTCTGGCCGCAACTCTTGGCGCCAGGTCTCTGCCGATATGTGTAGCACCGAAGAGCATGATTTCAGGTTTATATTCGCCGATCGCATCTGTGATAACCTTTGTATATCCGTCGGTTGTATAATTTTTTAAATTTTTGTCCTGGATCAGATAAACACTATCGGCGCCGTATGCGAAGCATTCATCAACCAGAGGTTCTATCTCATAGCCTACCAGAATGGCACAAACCTTAGTATCCGGGCTGATTTCACGAGCCAGTCTATAGCCTTCTCCGATCAGTTCAAGCGCAACATTTATCATCTTGCCGTTTCTCTGTTCTGCAAATACCCAAACATTTTTATATGCGCTCAGATCGATGACGTCTTTATCCTCTGTCTTTACAATAGCCTCGAATTTACATGATGCGATACACTGATTGCAGGCAGTACACTTTTCATTGATGACCGCCACTTTGCCCATCATTTCGATTGCTCCGAACGGGCAGGCTTTGATGCAAAGCTTGCAGCCTTTACATTTATCTTTAATTACTTCAATTGCCATGTCTTGCTCCTCCCTTTCCTAGACTATATGGATGCCCTTGAGGTTGATCAAGAGCGTCTTTGCTATTTCATTTTCGGTATCACCTTCGATGATCATGCCTTTGCTTCTTGGAGCAGGTGTGAATGATCTGAAAATGTTTGTAGGGGACGCTTCAAGTCCAACTTCCTTATTCGGATCAACCTTTAAATCTTTAGCTCCCCAAGTTGGGATCTGAGCGGCGCATCCGCTAATGATTCCGGCAATATTCATATACCTTGGAGTGTTGAGTTCTTTAATTGCAGTAAGCATGCAAGGAGTCTTGATTTTGATCATTTCATAACCGTCTTCAAGCGCTCTCTTGACTGTTATCGTCTTCATGTCCTTGGAAATTTCAAACTCTTTAACATATGTGACCTGAGGGATCCCGAGTTTTTCTGCAATCTGCGGGCCGACCTGGGCAGTATCTCCGTCGATGGCCTGACGTCCGGCGAAAATGATATCATAATCTCCGATTTTCTTGATGGCTGCAGCTACCGCGTTGGATGTTGCCCAAGTATCGGAGCCCCCAAGAGCTCTATCGGATGCAAGAACTGCATCGTCTGCTCCTTTGGCAAGACATTCGATCAGCATATCTTTTGCCTGAGGAGGTCCCATCGTAACAACAGTTATATGAGTATCAGGATATTTATCTTTTAATTTCAACGCCTCTTCCAAAGCGTTAGAATCGTCATGGTTCAAAATGCTTGGTACGCCTTCTCTGATCAGCGTCCCGGTTTTAGGATCGGTCTTGATCACGTTTGTATCAGGAACCTGTTTTGCGCAAACAATAACTTTAAGTGCCATATCTGTCTCCTCCTTTCTCTATCTGCCAAATATATCTGCTGCGATAACGATCTTCTGTACTTCTGAAGTGCCTTCATAGATCTCAGTGATCTTAGCGTCTCTCATCATGCGTTCTACCGGATAATCCTTAGTGTATCCATAGCCGCCGTGGAATTGAACGCATTTCGTCGTCACAAACATCGCTGTTTCTGCAGCATATAATTTCGCCATTGCAGAGTATGGGCCATATTTCAAATGCTTGTCCTTCATATCCGCAGCTCTGTAGATCAAAAGCCTTGCAGCTTCGATCCTAGTCCTCATATCTGCCATTTCAAACTGAAGCGCCTGCATCTGTGAAAGCTTTTTGCCAAACTGCTTTCTAGCCTTCATGTATTCAACTGTTACATCAAATGCGCCCTGGGCTATTCCCAAAGCCTGGGAAGCGATACCGATACGGCCTCCGTCCAGAGTAGTCATAGCAACCTTAAAACCGTCGCCGACCTGCCCCAGCAGCCTATCCTTCGGGATCCTGCAATTCTGGAATATCAATTCTGTTGTAGAGGATGCACAAATCCCCATCTTGTCTTCTGTCTTGCCGATGGTAAATCCCGGATCATTTTTCTCAATGATGAATGCCGAGATCCCACCCCTGGTGCCGAGTCTCTTGTCTGTCATGGCCATAGTTACAAAGGTATCTGCGTATCCGCCGTTGGTGATGAAAACCTTTGCTCCGTTGATGATCCAGCAATCTCCGCCGTCTTCTGCTCTAGTCTGCTGTCCGCCGGCATCCGTTCCGGCATTTGGCTCGGTCAGTCCGTAAGCGCCCAGTTTCTTGCCCGATAAAAGATCCGGCAGATACTTGTGCTTCTGTTCTTCTGTGCCCCAGTTGAAAATTGGCCAGCAACAGAGTGAAGTATGCGCGGAACAGATTACACCTGTTGATGCACAGACTCTTGAAAGCTCTTCAACTGTGATAGCATATGAGATGTGGTCGCCCCCTGCGCCGCCGTACTCTTTTGGAAAAGGAACGCCCAGCAAGCCGTAACGACCCATCTTCTGGACATTCTCGACTGGAAATTTGTGTTCTTTGTCGATTTCCGCTGCGATAGGCTCTACTTCGTTAACGGCAAATTCTCTAACCATTTGTCTTACGAATTGTTGCTCCTTCGTATGTTGAAAATTCATTTTTACGCCTCCTTATGCGATTAATAAACTTTTTTTGACAGTCACTACACTATCCTTGCATAGCAATAAACGTTATCCAGATAACGTTAAAATATTAACCATACCTGCTTATACTAACATTAGACGAAGTATAAAAGCAAGGGATTTTTCATTTTATTTCAAGAAAAAAGAAAATAGTTTTAAGATTGGTTTGAGATTGAAATTTCAATGTTATTTTGTCGAAACACGGTTCATTTTCGCCCTGTATTAACTAAATTTTCTGACTAAGGTCGGATCTCAATTATTTGACGGCTATCCATGACTTCCGCTACCAAACCTTCTATATCCAGCCCTTTTTCCCACTCCATTATTTTATCTAATTTGGGTCTTGTGGAAGGATGCTTCGGAAGAAATACCGTGCAGCAATCCTCATATGGCTCTATGGATTTTTCAAAGGTCCCGATTTCTTTTGCCTTATCGATGATATCGATTTTATCAAAGGCGATCAGCGGTCTCATGACAGGCATAGTCACCGAGGCATTCGTAACGACCAAAGCATCAGCAGTCTGACTGGCCACCTGGCCAAGGTTTTCGCCCGTGATCAGGAACTGGCACCCGGTTTCCAGCGCGATTTTTTCTGCGATCCTCATCATGAATCGTCTTACAAGGATCGTTGTATCTTCTTCCATGCATTTTTGAACGATAGCTTCCTGAGCCGGCAGCAGATTCAAACAATGCAAATTGAATTTCCCGCAATACTGAGAAATGATCCCGGCAAGATCCATGACCTTTTCCTTAGCTCTTTCCGATGTATAGGGGTAGCTGTGAAAGTGGACAGCCTCGATGGTCATCCCTCTTTTTGCCATCATAAATGCAGCTACCGGCGAATCGATGCCGCCCGACAGGAGCACCAGGCCTTTGCCATTGGTTCCCAGGGGCAAACCGCCGAAGCCGGAAACCTTCTGCTCGTAAATATATGCTCTGTCGCTTCTGACATCCACAAAAAGCAAGCAGTCCGGATGGTGCACATCGACCTTCAGGACCTTGCAGCCTATAAGTATTTTCGCGCCGATGGTCCTGGCTATTTCCGGCGATGTGATCGGGAATCTTTTATCCGCTCTTTTAGCGTCCACCTTGAAGGTCTTGATGCCTTTCCTTTCGATTAGTTCCAGCATGTAGGAGACCGCGGCTTCGCCGATCCTCTCCATATCCGGTTCCGTCTCCACCGCCGGGCTGATGGATGCTACGCCGAAGACTTTCGATATTTCCTTTATGATCCCATCGATGTCATATTCTTTCGGCGCGCGAACAAAAATAAGGCCCTCCTGACGTTTGACATCGATAGGCTCTCCCTTTTGGTGCTTCTTGATTTGCAGCCTTATTTTTTCCACCAGCATCCGCTCGAAATAAGGTTTATTCATGCCCTTCAAGGCCACTTCGCCGCAGCGTACGATCAATATATTTTTTTCATTCATTTTTTCACCTGCTTATTCCACCGGAATTATCTGAAGCTTCCCAGCTTTCTTATTTTCAGCACCGACTGCGCCAGTATTTCCGCCACGTAATCGATTTCCTTTTCTGTAATGAATTCATTGAAGCTGAATCGAATCGTCCCTTCGATCATTTTCGGGGATAGGCCCATCGCCCGGAGTACGTGACTTTCCCCTTTATGATGGGATGAGCATGCCGAGCCGGTGGACACATAGATGTCCGCCTGCTCCAACGTATGAAGCAGCACCTCGCCTCTTATTCCCGGGAATGAGACGTTCAGGATGCCGCAGCAGATGCATTGAGGCACTTGCGGTCCGTTGATCACAGCATCCGGGATGTTCGCCCTAATGGCGGCGGATAGTCGTTCCCTCGCCCGATTCATTGTTTCCGTTCTGGCGTCCAAATCCTCATAAGCGGTCCGGCAGGCAAGTCCGAATCCGGCGATCGCCGGTACATTTTCGGTGCCGGAGCGAACAGTCCGTTCCTGCCCTCCTCCGAAAATCAAGGGGTCAATGAATATCCCCTTTTTAATGTATAGAACGCCGATGCCCTTAGGTCCGTGTATTTTATGACCGGAAAGGCTGATGAGATCAGCCCCGGTATTTACGGCCATCTTACCCAAGGCTTGGACTGCATCGGTATGGACCAGAATGTCAGCACCGTTCTCCTTGTTGTATTTTTTAACGATCCCGACGATTTCGCGGATGGGCTGTATGGCGCCCACTTCATTGTTCACCTGCATGACCGAAACCAGGATCGTGTTCCGGTCCAGTTCCCTTCTCAACTCCTCCAGGGATATGAGACCTTCCCGGTCCACGGCTAGTCTTGCGACGACAAATCCTTCTTTTTCAAGCCTGTTGACACATTCCAGCACGGCCGGATGCTCCACAGCGCTGGTGATGATTTTATTTCCTCTTCGCCGTCTTGCTTTTGCCACGCCAAAAATGGCCATATTGTCTGCTTCCGTGCCGCCGGAGGTGAAGAAGATCTCATCATCCTTGGCTTCTAAAACGGAAGACACCTGTTTCCTGGCCTCTTTCAAAGCTTTTTCAGCAGTAATGCCCATACGATGAAGCGAGCTTGGATTGCCGTAATCCAAGCTCATATACCTGCACATTAGTTCAGTTACTGCGTCATACTGTCTTGTTGTTGAGCTGTTATCCAAATATACAAACATATAAACAGTATTTTACTCCTTTAGCCCCGGTTCGTCAAAGCCTATTTATTGACAAGGATGCCGATGTCCTTCCGATACTGCATCCCGTCGAAATGGATCCTGGACACATTTTCAAAGACCCTGTTTCTGGCTTCTTCCAGAGTATCCTCGGTGACCGCCACCCCTAAAACTCTTCCGCCATTTGTCAGGATGCCGCTCTTCTGCCCCCCTGAACCGCTGCCCGGTTCTGCTGCTTTCTTTACGGTTCCTGCATGGAAGATCATCACGTCTTCATCCACAGCATCGAGCCCGGTTATCCTCTTGCCCTTTTCATAAGCTCCAGGATATCCTCCGGCAGCCAGAACCACACAGATGGATTTCCTTTTACTCCATTTGATTTCGATATCTTTCAATCTGTTTTCTGTCACAGCAAGGAATATGTCGAGAAGATCCGATTCCATCCGCGGCAATACGGCCTGAGTTTCCGGGTCGCCGAACCGGTTGTTGAATTCTATGACCTTTGGGCCTTTGTCAGTGATCATCAGACCGACGAATAACACCCCTTTGAAGTCCAGTCCGTCCTGCTGAAAGCCTTTTAAGGTCGGCTCCAGTATTTCAGTGCGGATCTGCCCGGACAGTTCTTCTGTAAAAACCAGGCTTGGAGAATAGCTGCCCATCCCCCCGGTGTTCGGGCCAAGATCCCCATCAAATATTCGCTTGTAATCCTGCGCGGATTCCATGGGAACGATCGTGTATTCATCCACAAAGCAAAGCATGGAGGCTTCGATCCCGGAAAGATATTCCTCAACGACAACTTTATCTCCCGCTGCGCCAAAGATCCGGTCGCCCATCATGTCCTCGATAGCCTTCACGGCTTCTTCCGGAGTTTCTGCAAGGACCACACCTTTGCCCGCCGCCAAGCCATCGGCTTTCAGAACCATGGGAAATCCAAATATCCCCACTGCATTCAGCAGGTCTTCTTTCTTCGTGAATTCAAGATATCCCGCTGTGGGGATATTGTGCCGCGAAAGAAAGCTTTTCGTGAAGGATTTGCTGGCTTCCAACTGAGCGCATTTCCTATTCGGGCCGAAGGCCTTGATCCCGCAAGCAGAAAGCGCATCGACAATTCCCATGGCCAAAGGCACCTCAGGGCCAACGACCACCAGATCAATTTCCCTTTCTCCGGCTGCTGCGCATATCCCTTCCACGTCCTCCGCATTAACCGGAAGACACTCCGCAATGGATTCGATCCCGCCATTGCCCGGGGCGCAATACAACTTCTCTATTTTCGGGCTTTGGGCCAGCTTCCAGCAGATCGCATGTTCTCTTCCGCCGCTGCCTACTACCAATACTTTCATTGTGCAACTCCTAATGTTTAAAATGCCGCATGCCTGTAAATACCATGGCAACGCCCAGCTCATTCGCCTTTTCGATGGATGCGTCGTCATGGATGGAGCCTCCCGGCTGGATGATGGCAGTTATTCCCGCCTCTGCCGCAGCCGTCACACAGTCATCGAACGGGAAAAATGCATCCGATGCCATGACCGCTCCCTTTGTATCGAAATGCGATTGACGGATGGCATTCTGAACAGCCCAGATCCTATTCACCTGACCCGGCCCCACGCCGATGGTCATTCCATCCTTCACGAGAACGATCCCATTGGATTTAATATGCTTGACCACCTTCATGGCAAAAATGAGATCCTTGATTTCTTCTTCTGTCGGAGCCTTTTCTGTCACGACACTCAGGGTGCTCCGCGACAGATCATAATCATCTGCCTGCTGGATCAGCAATCCGCCGGATGTTTTTTTGAGATCTATGATATTTTCAGCTGGTTCGGAGATTCCTTCGAGCTTCAGGATCCTGATATTCACTTTCTGAGTGAGGATCGCAAACGCCTCCTCTGTGTAATCCGGAGCGATGACGATTTCGATGAATATCCGGTTGATCTCTTCGGCAGTTTCCTTATCGATAGTTCGGTTAGCCGCCACGATCCCGCCGAAAATGGATGTCGGATCGCAGGAATAGGCTTTTCTATAGGCCTCGTAAATACTCGCCGCGGTACCGACACCGCATGGGTTTGCGTGTTTCACGGCCACCACAGCCGGTTCGGAAAATTCCTTCAGAGTCTCCAGGGCTCCGTTGGTATCGTTGATATTATTGAAGGAAAGCTCTTTGCCATGAAGCTGAACAGCAGTGGCCAGGGATCCTTTGGGAGGAATGGTTTCTCTATAGTAGCTGGCTTTCTGATGAGGATTTTCGCCATATCGGAGATCCTGGATCTTCTCAAAAGTAAAGGTCGGGTTGTTCGGGATGTCCGCATCGATCTGTTTTCTCAGGTATTCCGAAATCATAGCGTCATAAGCGGCGGTATGCTGAAAAACCTTCAGCGCCAGCTTATATTTCGTATCATAGGATACTCTGCCTGTCTCCTTCAATTCCCTGACGACAGAAGCATAGTCCTCCGGATCGCAGATCACCGCCACGTCTTTGTGGTTTTTTGCCGCCGATCGAAGCATGGTCGGGCCGCCGATGTCGATGTTCTCTATGGCTTCCTCCAGCGTCGCATCCGGCTTTTTGATGGTTTCTTTAAAAGGGTAGAGATTGATGGCTACGATGTCGATTGGTTCGATGCCCAGTTCCTCCAGTTGTTTCATGTGCTCCGGGTTGTCCCTCATGGCCAGGATGCCCCCATGGACGCTCGGATGCAGAGTCTTCACTCTGCCGTCGAGGCACTCAGGGAATCCCGTTACTTCCGAGATCCCAAGGACCTTGACGCCGGTTTCAGCCAACTTGTTATGGGTGCCTCCAGTGGATATGATTGTGACGCCCATGGCTTCCAGCTCTTTAGCAAATTCTATTATTCCCGTCTTATCGGAAACACTCAGCAATGCTCTCATTTTTTTGTACTATCCCTTCATGAATTTCAGGTCTTGTGCATATAATGTGGTTCAATATTTTTTATTCTTTTATTTATTCCTTGCCGTTCCAGCAGTAGGTACAAAGCTTGCATTCGTCGATGCCCACAGCTTTCACCGTATCCTCCAGCGCCTGGAATTTAAGACTGGTGAATTTCAGTTCTTTTCTTATTTCGTCCACCATTTTTTCGTGTCTTTCCGATTTAGAGTCAACATATTCTTTTAATATTTCTGCCGACAGATCTTCATTGTCCACGCCTTCAAGTTTGCAGATCACCCTTCGGGTGATCAGATCCAGTTCACTGATGCTTCTTGAAAAGTTCAGATATTTACAGCCATATACAAGCGGCGGACATGCGGATCTGACATGGATCTCCTTAGCGCCGTTTTCGTAAAGATATCTGACCGTCTCAGACAGTTGAGTGCCTCTGACAATAGAGTCATCCACCAGGACGAATTTCTTTCCATTTATTACTTCAAAAACAGGGATCAACTTCATTCTCGCGATGAGGGCCCGTGCTTTCTGTTTCTGAAGCATGAAGCTCCTTGGCCAGGTCGGCGTATACTTGATCAGAGGTCTTGAGTATGGGATCTTGGATCTGTTGGCATATCCGAGAGCATGGGCAACACCGCTGTCCGGCACGCCTGCTACGTAATCAACATCTTTCACGCTCTCGTCGTCCTTGTCTCTATCGGCAATATAGCCGCCGTTTCGGCCTCTCATCAATTCGACATTCACACCCTCATAGGTTGAAGTGGTATATCCGAAATAGGTCCATAGGAACGTACAGATACGCATCTCCTCACGAGGTTCGGAGACAGTTGTATACCCTTCTGTATTGATAAATACGATTTCTCCCGGGCCGAGCTCCTTGACGGTCTTATATCCCAAATTGACGAAAGCAAAGGATTCGGAAGCTGCGCAATATGCTCCCTTCTTTTTCCCAAGGATCATTGGTGTTCGTCCGTATTTGTCTCTTGCTGCGTACAGGCCTTCCGGGGTGAGGACCAGCATGGTCACGGATCCTTCCACTTTATCCTGAGCGATCCGGATGCCTTCCACAATATCCTTTCCGGCAGATACCAGGGTGGCCACCAGTTCGGTGTTATTGATATCCCCATCATTCATCGCCATGAACTGCATGCAGCCCTTGTTCAGGAATTCTTCCACCAACTGGTTTTTGTTATTGATCCTGCCTACTGTCCCGATGGCATATTCACCCTGTCTGCTGCGGATCGTCAGCGGTTGCGGATCGCCGTCGCTGATGCTGCCGATACCCATATGCCCTTTCATTTCGTCGATTTCGCTTTCGAATTTTGTCCTGAATGGAGAATTTTCAATATTGTGGATGCCTCTGGTGAATCCGTTTTCTCCAAACACGCACATGCCTCCCCGCTTGGTCCCCAAGTGCGAGTGATAATCCGTGCCGAAGAAAAGATCGGTCACGCAATCCTCTTTTGATACAACTCCTAATAAACCGCCCATATTTCTCTCCTAAATCTTCTTTAATAAAACGATATTGGCTGCAGGCACACGGTCTTGCCGATCTTGCCGATCTTGCCGATTTTGCCGGTCTTGCCGCTCTTAACGGTTTTCCCTGCTTTTGACTATTTTTTTGATTGATTCGCAAAGGATGGTATGTTCTATTTCCAGCACACGGGCTGCCAATGCTTCCGGTGTGTCTCCTTCCAGTACCGGGGCTTTTTTTTGCATGATGATCGGACCGGTATCCACTCCTTCATCCACATAGTGCACCGTGGCCCCGCTTTCCTTCTCCCCGGCATCTATCACCGCCCGATGGACTCGCATGCCGTAATATCCCGGACCGCAATATTTTGGGATCAGAGACGGGTGAATATTGATGATCCGATTTTTGTAAGCCTTGACTACGGATTCATCGAGAATGCTCATATAGCCCGCAAGGACGACCAGATCTGTTTTTTCATCTTGAAGGGCATCCAGCAGGGCCTTGTTTCTTTCCTTTTGTTCAGGATATGCATTCTTATCAATAACACGGTATTTGATCCCGTGCCTGGAGGCTCTTTCCAGCGCATAAGCCTTTTGGGAGCTGGATATGACTTGAACGATTTCGGCATCCTGAATTTCGCCTGTTTCAATCCCGTCGATGATCGCCTGCAGATTGGTGCCTCCGCCGGATACCAGAACCGATATGCGAAGCCGGCTATTCAAGGGAAACCCCCTGTCCCGAAACGATATCACCGATCAGAAAAGCATCTTCCCCTGATTCTTTCAACGTTTGCACCACGGCTTCGGCGATTTGCGGATCCACGACCATCATCATGCCAATCCCCATATTAAAGGTAGCAAACATTTCGTGCCGGGCAACATTGCCGCATTCGCTGATATACTGGAACAACGCAGGGATCTTCCATGTGTCGGTTTGGATCCGTGCAGCAGTCCCGGCCGGTAAAATTCTTGGGATGTTCTCAAAAAATCCGCCGCCGGTGATATTGGCGATGCCTTTGACTTCATACTTCGAACATACGGCTCCACAAGCATTGGCGTATATTCTTGTCGGTGTGAGCAAGGCCTCACCCAAAGTCATACCGAGTTCCGGCACATGATCATTGACGCTCTTATTCATTTTGTCGAAAAATATTTTTCTAACCAGTGAATAACCATTGCTATGGATCCCGCTGGATGCGATTCCTATAATTTTATCTCCGATCGAGATCGAATCTCCGGTGATCATTTTTTCCCGATCTACCACCCCGACAGAAAATCCAGCCATGTCATATTCGCCTTCACTGTAAAAGTCCGGCATTTCTGCTGTTTCGCCGCCGACCAGTGCGCTGTTTGCCTGTACGCAGCCTTCTGCCACGCCCTTTACGATTTCGGCGATTTTTTCGGCTTTTAACTTTCCGGTAGCGATATAGTCGAGGAAAAACAAAGGTTTCGCCCCCTGACACAGCACATCATTCACACACATGGCCACACAATCGATCCCTACCGTATCGTGTTTATCCATCATGAACGCGATTTTCAGTTTTGTGCCGACCCCGTCGGTGCCCGACACCAGCACAGGTTCTTTCATGTCTTTGACATCCAGCTTGTACAGGCTTCCGAAACCGCCGATCCCCCTTAAAACATTGGGATTCAAGGTTCTGTTAACAAAGGGTTTCATCATGTCGACGGATTTTTCTGCTTCCTTGGTGTCTACGCCCGCCTTTTTATAAGTCAATTCATCTTTTTCCGAACTCATCATTTTGCTCCCCTCGCTGCCTTCAGCAGCAAATTAATTGTTAAGTGATTGCTTTTATTGCTTCTTGATACGCTCCAGCACTGCCTGATAGGTTTCTTCCACATTCCCCAGATCTCTTCTGAATCTGTCCTTATCCATCTTCTCGTTGGTATGCACATCCCAGAGTCGGCATGTGTCCGGTGAAATCTCGTCAGCCAAAATAATGGCTCCGTCGAAAAGGCCGAATTCAAGCTTGAAGTCTATCAGCTTCAAGTCCCGAGCGAGGAAGAACTCCTTAAGCGCATCATTGATGGCGAAGGCATATTTTTTGATTTGCGCCAGCTGTTCCTCCGTTGCAAGCTCGAGGGCCAGTATATGATCATCGTTGATCAACGGATCATGCAAATCATCATTTTTAAAGGAAAACTCCAATACTGTCCTGGCTAAAGATCTTCCTTCCTCCACTCCGTATCTCTTAGAGAAGGAGCCGGCGGCCACATTCCTTATGATGACCTCCAGCGGCAAAATCCGAACGGCTTTTACCAGGGTTTCCCTTTCTGAAAGTTGTTTGACGAAATGGGTCGGTATGCCTCTTTCTTCCAGCATCTGAAAGATGATATTGGCCATGGTGTTGTTGATCACGCCTTTTCCCAATATCTGTCCTTTTTTCTGGCCGTCAAAAGCTGTCGCATCGTCTTTATAGTCAATAATGAATAGTTTTTCGTCGTCAGTTTTGTATACTTTTTTTGCTTTTCCCTCATACAACATTTCCAGTTTTTCCATTTGATCCTCTCCCTTTCACGTTTATTAGCTTTCCAGCATTTCTTTATCCAATGCGGTTACGGCTTCTTCCATCTTCTTCTTATATTTCTTCATTTCTTCCCTCAATTGCGGATATTTCAGGCTCAGGATCTGTACAGCCAGCAAGCCGGCATTTTCAGCGCCATCGATGGCCACTACCGCCACGGGAACACCTTTCGGCATCTGCACCATTGATAAAAGTGCATCCAGACCGGAAAGGGCATCGGATTTCATTGGTATGCCTATCACCGGCAGAGTGGTGAATGCGGCCAATACACCAGCCAGATGAGCCGCCATGCCAGCGGCTGCTATGATCACTTCGATCCCTTTCTCTTCAGCGCCCGCAGCGAATTCCGCTGCAGTGGCAGGAGTCCTGTGGGCTGAAATGATTCTTGTTTCACATTCTACGCCGAACTCCTTCAGCAGATTTTCGGCCTTCTGAACGATGGGATAGTCAGATTTACTGCCCATCACGATTGCTGCTTTCATGTTGAACCTCCTAGATATAATATTTGATGCCGGACTCGAAGATCTTCTGATCTTTGTTTCCGTCGACATTTCTGTAAAGGTACTGTCCGATTCGTTCGGAATGTCCCATTTTCCCGAGGATCCTGCCATCAGGGGATGTGATGCCCTCGACGGCCAGCGTGGAATAATTCGGATTGTAGTTGATATCCATGGATGGACGGCCTTTGAGATCTACATACTGCGTAGCGATCTGTCCATTGGCGATCAGATCTCCGATCACCTCCTGGTTGGCGATGAACCGGCCCTCACCATGAGAAACCGGGATCGTATGGATATCTCCTACGCAAGTCCCTGCCATCCAAGGGGATTTAACCGAGGCGATCCGTGTTTTGATCAACTTTGACTGATGCCTCCCTATTTTATTGTATGTCAGGGTCGGGAATTCCTCGTCTGTATCCATGATCTTTCCATATGGCACAAGGCCCAGCTTGATCAGCGCCTGGAATCCATTGCATATCCCAAGCATCAAACCTTCCCTGTTGTCAAGCAGCTCCATGATCGCATCACCCACAGCCGGATTCCGGAATACAGCGGTTATGAACTTAGCCGAACCATCCGGTTCATCTCCACCGGAGAATCCTCCAGGGATCATCACGATCTGGCTTTGCCGTATTTTTTTCTCAAGTTCCCTGATGGATTCTGCCAGGGAATGCTGAGTCAGATTGCGCAATACGTGCAGCTCCACCTCTCCGCCTGCTTTTTCAAAGGCTCTTTTCGAATCGATCTCGCAATTTGTGCCCGGGAAAACCGGTATCAGCACACGGGGCTTGGAGATTCTGTTCAACGGTTTGATGTCAAGCCTCTGAGTCCAGGACAGAGCTTCGACTTTTGTCTTATCTTCCTTGCTCCGGTGGTCCGATGTCCTGGCCGGGAATACGCTTTCCAACGGTTTCGTCCAGCAGTTCAAAATTTCTTCAAGGGAGAAATCGAGCGCTTCACTTTGATCCGCTTCTATTTTCAGTTCTCCCTTTGGCACAGTATTACCGATCTTCCGGTAATTCGTGCCGGCAAAAAGTTCATCAACATCTGCGTCCTTCGGGACTTCAAGGATCAGTGACCCGTACATGGCTTTGAAGAGTTCGTCCGCTCTCAGATTTTTCAGTTCTGCGCCGATTTTATTCCCGACGATCATTTTAACAGTCGAAATAAAGATCCCGCCTCTTCCGATGGTGTTAGCAGAAAGGATTTTGCCGGCAGATGTCAGTTCCGCTACTCTGCTCATATTGGCTCGGTATTGTACGAAATCAACCGTTTCATTTTCATCGTTCTTCGTATGGAGAAGGATGATCTGGCTTCCTTTTTTCTTGAAATCCGTCGAAATCACTCTTGAGGCGTCGGCAACGCAAACAGCGAAGGATATCAATGTCGGCGGCACGTGGATATCCATAAAAGTCCCGGACATGCTGTCCTTGCCCCCGATCGCCGGCAATTCCAGTTCCTTCTGGGCTTTCAGGGCTCCGAGCAGCGCAGAAAACGGTTTGCCCCAGCTTTCAGGATTTTCTGTCATTTTCTCAAAGTATTCCTGGAAGGAAAGCCTGATGTTTGCATAATTGCCTCCCATTGCGGCGATTTTGGTCGCGGAATCCACAACAGCAGATATGGCGCCATGGAATGGGCTCGCCGATGACAAAAATGGATCAAAACCATAGGACATCAGTGTGGCGGTTTCCGTATCGCCGCCTAGCACCGGCAGTTTCGCGGCCATTCCAACTGCAGGTGACATCTGGCATGAGCCTCCCAGCGGCATCGATACAGTTCCTGCTCCGATGGTGCTGTCGAATCGTTCGACCAGGCCCTTTTGACTGCAGCAATTCAGGTCTCCGAGATATATTTCGGCTTTCTTTCTGAGATCCGGTTCATCATTCGCTTCAGGTATTTCCAATGCTGCCGCTGCAGCTTGGATATTTTCGTAATTCTTTATGGCTACTTCTGCTTCCTGACGAACGCCATTGGTGTTCAGGAATTCTCGGCTGAGATCCAGGATGCAGGTGTTTCTCCAGTTCATTCTGAATCTCCCGGTGTCGGTGACCGTGGCAACGGTTACGGCTTCCAGGTTTTCTTCGTCGGCATATTCAATAAAAGCCGCAGCATCGGATGCCGAAACCACCACTGCCATTCGTTCCTGCGATTCAGAAATGGCCAGCTCCGTGCCATCAAGGCCTTCATATTTCTTCAGAACACGATCCAGCTCCACATCAATGCTGTCTGCAAGCTCCCCTATGGCGACAGATACTCCTCCGGCGCCGAAATCATTGCACTTCTTGATCAGGCCGGCGGCTTCCTTTCTCCTGAAGAGTCTTTGTATGTTGCGTTCAACCGGCGGGTTGCCCTTCTGCACTTCCGCTCCGCAAGCATTGATGGATTCTTCCGTATGCTCCTTGGAGGAGCCCGTGGCACCGCCGCATCCGTCCCTCCCGGTCCTTCCGCCCACCAATATGATCACGTCCCCGCATGACGGACTTTTTCTTTTTACATATTCTGCAGGAGCAGCACCGATCACGGCGCCCACTTCCATACGCTTCGCTATATATCCTTCATGATATATTTCTGAAACCTGACCGGTAGCCAGGCCGATTTGATTCCCATACGAACTATATCCTGCAGCGGCTCCTATGGTGATTTTCCTTTGGGGCAGTTTCCCCGGCAAAGTATCCTTGACGGGTTTTCTTGGATCTCCCGATCCTGTGACTCTCATAGCCTGGTAAACATAGACTCTACCCGACAGCGGATCCCGGATCGCTCCCCCAAGGCAGGTGGCAGCTCCACCGAACGGTTCTATTTCAGTGGGATGGTTGTGGGTCTCGTTTTTAAACATCACCAGCCAGTCTTCATCTCTGCCGTCGATTTTCGCTTTGACTTTGATGCTGCAGGCATTGATTTCCTCGGATTCATCCAGATCAGCCAATAGGCCGTTTTTCTTAAGATATTTTGCCCCCAGACAAGCTATATCCATCAGTGAGATATCCTTTTCCCGGTCTGCATAAACCTCTTTCCTCATAGATAGATATTCCTCAAAGGCCTCTTTGACCATCTGCGGATAAGGGCCCTCATCAAAACTGATGTAATTGAGTTTGGTATTGAATGTGGTATGTCGGCAGTGATCCGACCAATATGTGTCGATCACCTTTATTTCGGTGATCGTCGGATCTCTTTTTTCTTCATTCTTAAAGTAACCCAGAACAAAATCCAAGTCTGCACGGCTCATGGCCAAGCCCATATCGTTTCTGAAAAGATCCAGCTCCTCATCGGCCATGTCGATAAAACCTGACAGAACAGCAACATCCGCCGGTATTTCGCTTTCTAATGTCAGCTTATCAGGCTTAACAAGGGCGGCTTCCCTGGAGTCAACAGGGTTGATGCAGTACTTTTTAATGGCATCAACATCGTTCTCTGCTATTCCGCCTTCCAAAACGATCATCCTTGCAAATCTGACCTCGGGTTCTGATTCCGAAGCAATAAGCCTGATGCACTGCTCGGCAGAGTCCGCCCGCTGGTCATATTGACCTGGCAGATATTCCACGCCAAAAAAAATAGAATCCTGCATTGGCGGCAATTCTTCATCATAGGTATGATCGATCGCCGGCTCGGAAAAAATCATATGTTTTGCGCGGGCATATATTTCGTCAGTGATCCCGTCCATATCATATCTGTTGATGACCCGAAGACCAGTCAGACCTTTTGGGCTAAGATTCTGCCTGATATCCTCCAGTAGGCCCTGGGCCTCGACATCAAAGCCTTCTTTCTTTTCTACATAGATACGCTTAACCATCGGCTCCCCCTTTTTATCCGTACAATAGTGCTTTTAATCAAACTTAATGTTCGTGTATCATTCTTTTTACAATTCACGATATCACCTATTTGTTCGTAAATCAACACAAAGGCGAACATTTTTGAAAAAATATCAAAAAAATTCGCCGAAAATTTCCTGTTTTTGCCCGATTTCCGAACAACCAGCCACTTCGTTGTTTATAACATTCGTTATTCAACTTTTAGATATATTACCGGATCGTATTATTCTGGATTGAATCATCCGTTTTTGCCTTTTAATTGTTGCGGGCATAAATCCATTTCCCAAGAACGACAAGTTCATGGACCCAAAGAGGTGTCGATGAAACAGCAGCCAGCAGCAGCCACTCTTGCAGTGAAAGGGAGACTGTTTCGAAAAGCACAGTCAGAAAGCCCAGTTCGGTAACGGCGATCTGAAGCAGTATTCCGAACCAGAAGGCAACGATCATAAACTTATTTTTCAGATGATTCATTCTGAATACCGATCTGGTCATATCCCGCATGCCGATGGCATTAAACAGCTGTGATACTCCCAGAACCGTAAATGCATATGTCTGGGCAGTTGCCAGGTCGTCTCCAGGGGCCAGTATGAATGCGCCTAACGTGATAGCTCCTATTACCGCACCAAATAATATGGTTATGAAATATCCGCCTCTGGCAAACAGACTCTCTCGGGGATCCCTCGGCTTATCTCTCATGATGTCTCTGTTGCCCGGATCAACGCCTAAGGCAAGCCCCGGCAGGGAGTCTGTAATCAGGTTGACCCACAGGATATGGATCGCTTTTAGCGGAGCCGGCAAACCGGCCAGGATCGCCACAAACATCGTGATGATTTCACCAAAATTGGACGACAGCAGGAACAGCACCGATTTTTTGATATTCCCATATATATTTCTACCCTCTTCAATGGCTTTAGCGATGGTGGCAAAGTTGTCATCGGTGAGGACCATATCCGATGCGCTTTTGGCTACATCCGTGCCCGTGATACCCATGGCAACGCCGATATCGGCTGATTTTAGAGAAGGGGCATCATTGACGCCGTCCCCGGTCATGGAAACGATATGGCCATTTGCTTTGAAGGCTTTCACGATCATCACCTTGTTTTCAGGCGATACTCTTGCGAAAACTCTATAGTTCATGATCACGTCATCCAGATCCGTCTGGGTCATGCTGTTCATCTCGTCTCCAGTCATGCACTGGTCTTCTCTTTCTACAACGCCCAATTCACGAGCGATAGCAAATGCAGTATCCTTATGGTCTCCGGTAATCATGACGGTAATGATGGATGCTTCCTTGAATAGTTCAACAGCCTCCCCCGCTTCCGGTCGCGGCGGATCAATCATACCGACAAATCCTACAAAAATCAAATCTTCTTCCGTAGCGGTTTCATCGTCGAACTTCATTGCCAGAGCCAAAACACGTAGCGCGTTTGAAGCCATTTCCTTCGATGCCTTGTGTATTTCTTCAATGTCTTTGTCTGTCATTTTTCTCGTAGAACCGTTTTCGAGGATGCTGCTGCAATGGGTCAGCAGCCTGTCGATCGCTCCCTTGGTATAAGCGACGATCCTTCCATCTTCACTTTTATGAACTGTTGTCATCATTTTTCTGCTGGAGTCAAAAGCTTGTTCATTGACACGCGGCATTTTGCTTTCCAGTTGGCTTTTGATCAAGCCTCGAGCGGCAGCCAGATCAACCAGTGCAAGCTCTGTAGGGTCTCCGATCCGATGTCCTCCCTCAATTGCCGCATCGGTGCACAAAGCCATGCCCCGGATCAGCTCTTCTTCATTTCCGTACATTTTGGTTACAGTCATCTTGTTCTGAGTCATGGTGCCTGTCTTGTCTGAACAAACTATCGAAACAGATCCGAGAGTTTCAACTGCCGGCAATTTTCTGACGATGGTATTGACCTTGACCATCTTCTGCACGCCGATAGCTAATACGATCGTTACAACAGCCGGTAAACCTTCCGGAATTGCCGCAACTGCCAAAGAGATGGCTGTCAGAAGCATTTCAACGATGTCCCGGTCCTGGATCAATGCAATTACAAATAAGGCAACACAAAGAACTACCGCTATGATCCCCAGAAGTCTTCCAAGGTCTCCAAGCCTTTTTTGAAGGGGTGTCATTTCATCCGGAGATTCTTTGATCAATTTGGCGATCTTTCCGATTTCAGTATGCATCCCTGTAGCAACAACGATCCCCTCGCCTCTTCCATAGGCTACGCTGGTTGACATATAAGCCATATTGATCCTGTCACCGAGGGTTATCGCGCCCTCAGCTATGAACTCGCTGTCTTTTTCCACCGGCACGGATTCTCCCGTGAAGGCGGATTCCTCGACCTTGAGATTGATGGTTTTTATCAGTCTCAAGTCCGCGGGTATGATCCTGCCAGCTTCCAGCTGCACCAGATCCCCCGGCACCAGCTCGGCTGCATTGATTTCCTGGGTGCGCCCGTCCCTTCGGACCATAGCCATTGGGCTGGACATTTTTTTCAACGCTTCGAGTGATGCTTCCGCTTTCGATTCCTGAGCAAGTCCAATGACGGCATTCAATAAAACAACCGCTAAAATGATGATCGAATCGCCATATTCTCTTAAAATAGTCGATATGATCGCTGCAACGATCAATATGTAAATCAAAGGATCTTTAAGCTGAGAAAGGAACATCTGAAGCTTTGTCTTTTTCTTCTTTTCTTCAAATTGGTTATAACCGTGCTCAGCAAGCCTTGAAGCGGCCTCCTGGGATGCGAGCCCTTCCAATGCATCGGTTTTGAGCTCCTCGATGATCCAACCGGTTTGTTTCGTCTCAAACATTTCTATCCTCTCCTCGTTTCTGTCGTTTCATAATAAAAAAAACTTTACGCAAATAATATTAGTGATCTAACATTACGCCAAAGTCTTGTTACCTGTAAGCGGGCTTGCATCCAGGCAACAGCCATGATGTTGAAATGCAAGCTTAAAACTACTCCCCTTATGCTCTATGTCCATAGTGATTTTATAATATTGAAAATAAAGTGTCAATTGAAATGAAAGGGCGCTCTTCATTTCGATTCGGAACGCCCTTATCGCTGCAGCATTATTTCGCGTAATCCACAGCTCTTGTTTCTCTAATTACATTGACCTTGATCTGTCCAGGATATTCAAGCTCGGACTCGATCTTCTTAGATATCTCCCTGGCCAGGAATACGATCTCCTCGTCGTTCATTTCTTCCGGTTTGGCAATGATCCTAATCTCTCTGCCCGCCTGGATCGCAAAGGATCTGTCGACGCCAGGAGTGGTGTTCGCTATTTCCTCCAGCTTTTGCAGTCTCTTGATATAGGTTTCAAGGGTTTCCCTTCTGGCTCCCGGACGAGCTGCCGACAAAGCATCCGCCGCAGTTATGAGTACCGCTTCCATGCTCTTAGGTTCATAGTCGCCATGATGGGAAGCCATGCCATTGATAACGCCTTCGGTCTCCTTGTATTTCTTTAGGACATCGATGCCGATATCGACATGAGTGCCTTCAACCTCATGATCCAGAGCTTTCCCGATATCATGGAGAAGCCCTGCTCTTTTTGCAAGTTTGATATCAAGGCCGAGTTCACCGGCCATCAACCCTGCCAGATGGGCTACCTCCACTGAATGCTTAAGGACATTCTGCCCGTAGGAGGTCCTGTACTTCAGGCGGCCCAGGAGCTTGATGAGTTCAGGGTGCAGGTTGTGGATACCCACCGAGAAAGTGGCTGCTTCGCCCTCCTCCTTGATGATCTGGTTGACTTCCTTCTCTGCCTTTTCAACCATCTCTTCTATTCTTGCCGGATGGATCCTGCCGTCAACGATAAGCTTTTCGAGAGCCAACCTTGCAATTTCTCTTCTAACAGGATCGAATCCCGATAGAATGACCGCCTCTGGAGTATCGTCGATAATCAGATCCACACCGGTCAAGGTTTCGATCGCTCTGATATTTCTTCCTTCGCGCCCGATGATCCTTCCCTTCATTTCATCATTCGGGAGAGGTACTACGGATACTGTGGATTCCGCCACTTGATCCGCGGCACAGCGCTGAATGGCGCCGACGATGATTTCCTTAGCTTTTCTGTCGCCTTCTTCTTTCGCCTTGCTTTCGATATCTTTGATCATGATGCTGGCTTCATACCGTATTTCTTTTTCACAGTTGGCCAGAAGCAGAGACTTGGCTTCATCAACGGAATAACCGGATATTCGCTCCAATTCCTCCATTTGTTTTTCCAGAAAACTATCCACTTCTTTTTGCTTTTCAACGATACGTTGTTCCTTTTGTGCTATGTTGTCTTCTTTCTTTTCGATATTCTCCAGCTTTCTATCGATAGACTCCTCTTTCTGGATGAGCCTTTTTTCGCTGCGTTTAAGCTCTTCCCGGCGTTCCCGGGCTTCGCGTTCGATTTCGCTCCTCAATCTGTGAGCTTCTTCCTTAGCTTCGAGTGCTATTTCTTTCTTTATGGTTTCTGATTTATTTTCCGCATCCAATATAAGATTTTTTGCTGTCTGTTCAGCGCTTCCTATGGTCTTTTCTGCTACATTTTTTCTGATCAGATATCCGATTAACAGTCCGAGTACTAAGGTACCAATCGCAATTAATACTGCAATTATTTGTGCAGGCATAGCCTATCCTCCTTTCGTAGTTATTTCAGTATTTTATTGTCCGATGATACGATCAACTATATTGTTGAAGTTTTCATATATATAAGTGCCTTTATTATAGACGATGGGCAATCCGAAATTGGATGAGATGGCGATATTCTCATCATACTGGATCACTCCGACTATTTTTGTTCTTAGAATACGAGAAATTTCCTGAATGCCGGGCAAAAGACCTGCATTCATAAGACTTGCAATTACTTTATTAACAACGCAATACCGCTCTCTGATACCCAGATCAGCTAAAAACCGGTCGATATGATCCGCATCCCTGATAGCTCCGTAATCCGGGGTGGTAACGATCACTGCGCTGTCCGCCCCTGCCGCTGCGATGATCAGGCCGTCATCGATCCCCGCCGGCCCGTCAATAATAATATAGTCAAACTGCTTTCTCAGTTTTCTGCAAAGCACTTGCATATGGAGAGGGGTGATTTCTCCGTCCTCTCTGGATGGTGACGCTGCCATGAAGTAAAGGTTCGGAAAATCCTTATCCTTAATTATGGCCTGGCTGATTCTGCACATCCCCGTACACACATCCCGCACATCGTAAACGATTTTATTCTCAAGACCAAGACAAAGATCCAAGTCCCTGAGTCCTAAGTCCATATCAATTAAAAGCACCTCAAAGCCACGCTGGGCAAGGACTGCACCAGCATTAGCCGCGAATACGGTTTTGCCCGTCCCGCCTTTTCCCGATACAACTAATATGACTTTCCCCATGTTGTCCTCGCATTGAGTTATTTTCGCTGTAACAGTATAACATTTATAACAGGTATTTACAACAGGATATCTTTTCACAACAGGTTTTTCTGGCTGAAGCTGATCCATTGCCCGTCACCGATGATAATGTGGTCCAAAACTTCGATGCCAAGGATTTCACCGGCCTCCTTCAGTCGCCTGGTCATATTCATATCCTCTTTGCTGGGTGTAACGGATCCCGATGGATGATTATGAACAAGGATGACTGCTTTGGCTGACTTCCTGACTGCGCTATTGAATACTTCTCTCGGGTGGACGATAGCTGATGTCAGGTCTCCGACCGCAATAGACTCCTTGGAAATGACCTCCCCTTTGCAATTCAAACTCAGCAAACTGAAATTCTCTTTTTTCAAATCGCGCATTTCGTCCATAAACATCAAAGCGACGGATTCCGGGTCCGTGACTCTGTCGCGGGCTTCCGGAGGTCTCGTCGCTACTCTTTTTCCTAACTCCAACGCTGCCAGTATCTGGCATGCTTTTGCTTCTCCAATGCCGTTGATTTCAGCCAGTTCCTCAGGGAGGGCCTGCGCAAGATAATAAATACCCCTCTTTTCTTTCGCCAGGATCTCCTGCGCTAAATCAATAGCAGATTTTTGTTTGGTTCCTGTTCTCAACAGTATCGCAAGAAGTTCGGAATTCGAACAATATTGCGGTCCGAATTCCAGTAATTTTTCCCTTGGTCTTTCATTGCCAGGCATATCCTTGATGATCATGTAATTGCCTCCCCCCTTTTGAAGTTTGGTAAATTATACCATGTTCTCAAGGCCAAAGCAACGCCCTAATACCTGTGAATGAAAAGCCCGCTTCCGAGTTTTGGTTCAAACCATGTAGATTTCGGCGGCATGACCAATCCACAGTCTGATACACGCAGCAGATCCTTGATATCCACCGGATATACAGCAAAAGCCAGCTTCATGTCCTGGCTGCATCTCCTCTCCAATTCAGCCAAACCTCTGATGCCGCCGACAAAATCGATTCGCTCATCAGTCCTCTGATCTTTTATGTCCAATATGGGGTCCAAAATATTGTCGGAAAGAATGGATACATCCAGTGAGCCGATGGCATCCTCCGGGATGATCGCTTTTCCGGCAGTTAATTTATACCAGTTTCCATCCAGATACATGCTGAAAACATGTTTTTTTTCAGGGGCATAGATTGAATATCCCTTTTTTTCCACGGCAAATCCGGCGTCTTCGATTTTGCGGATCAGATCATCGGCAGATAGACCCGAGATGTCTTTGATCACCCGGTTGTAATCGAAAATCTTTAAATCCTTATCAGGGAAGACCACCGCCATAAAGTAGTTGAATTCTTCCGCTCCTGTGTAATCCGGTTTCTCCGCCCTCCTTGACAGGCTGACCTTTGCAGAAGAAGCGCACCGATGATGTCCATCTGCTATATAAAGGGAGTCTATTTCCTCGAAAAGTCCGCTGATACTACGGATCAGAGCCTGATCATCCAGCAAATACAGCACATGCCGAATACCGTCCTTTGAAATAAAATCGTATTCCGGGGTTTTTGACGCTATATATCCCTCCACAAGGCTTCGAATGCGCAAATCATCTCTATAAGTCAGGAATACCGGCTCCGTGTTGGCATTGCAGATATCAAAATGTTTGATCCGGTCAAGTTCTTTCTCAACCCGGGTCAATTCATGTTTTTTGATCGTGTTGTCCTGGTATTCGTCAACGGAAACGGTACACACGATACCCACCTGGGTCCTGCCGTCCATGACTTGTTTATAAATGTAAAGAGACGGCTCTTTGTCTTCGATGAAGACGCCCTCTTCAACGAAATGCTCCAGGTTTTCTTTGGCCTTCAGATATACTTCCGGATGATACGGATTATCCTGCTCAGGCAAATCTATTTCAGATCTGCAGATATGCAGAAAGCTGTAAGGATTTCCTTCCGCCATTTTTGCAGCCTCTTCCCTGTTCATAACGTCATACGGCAGCGATATGACTTTCTCGGCATATTCCTTTGCCGGTCTGACGGCCTTGAAGGGTCTTACAGTTGCCATTTCCCTATCTCCTTCATCATGAATGCTTTGACTTCTTCGATCGTCATATGGGTCGTATCGATCAGGATCGCATCCTCCGCCATTGTTAAAGGATTCAGCGGTCTGGTTGAATCGTTGTGGTCCCTGGCGATTATTTCCGCGAGCACGCTTTCATAATCCTGCAGGACTCCCTTTTCAATAAGTTCAAGATATCTTCTCCTGGCCCGCTCTTCCGGAGAGGCCGTGATATAAAATTTCAGTTCCGCATCCTTGAAAACATTCGTACCGATATCACGACCGTCCATGATGACGCTTTTGTCCCGGCCGATACTTCTTTGGATGTCCACCAGCTTCTCTCTGACTGCCGGTAAAGCAGAGCAGTCCGATGCCATTTTTGAAATCTCCGGTGTGCGGATCTTATCCGATATATCAAGGCCATCCAGTAATGTTCTACCTTTATTAAAATCGATGGAGGTTTTTGAAAGGATGTTGCATAAAGCATCGATATCATCGAGCCGTATGCCTTCCTTAATTATTTTATAGCCCACGGCTCTGTACATAGCTCCGGTATCTATGTAATCAATGCCGAGTTCCGTAGCCAGAGCTTTTGCGATGGTACTTTTCCCGGCGCCGGAAGGGCCGTCTACTGCAATGCGTAATATGCCCATATCTATGAATCGTTACTCCTTTTTGGATAATAGTTTTTCGACCTCTGCGACAAAAGTATTAACGTCGGTAAACTGCCTGTATACTGACGCAAAGCGAACGTAAGCCACCTGATCCAAATCCTTCAGCTGGTCCATGATCAATTCGCCGATAAAAGTACTTTCAACTTCCTTTTCCATCATGTTATTCAAACCACGTTCGATTTCATCCACCACTTTTTCAATAGCCGCCATAGGCACCGGCCTTTTTTCACATGCTTTTATGATGCCGTTCATGACCTTGTTTCTGTCAAATGCTTCCCTGCTGCCATCTTTTTTGATGACCATGAGGATCATTTCTTCAATTTTTTCGTAGGTAGTGAAGCGTTTTCCGCAATTGTCGCATTCTCTGCGCCGTCTGATCGCATGTCCCTCTTCGGTATGCCTTGAGTCAATAACTTTTGTATCCGGATACTCGCAAAATGGGCATTTCATACTATTTCTCCTCCATAACAGTGACATTCTAGCGCAATTATACAACATATAGTAGTTTATGTAAATGAATAAAGAAAGGACGCAACATCTGCAAGTCGCGCCCTTCGTACATCTAAAATCTGTTTTAACTCGTTATTCCGGCATATTGGCTACATTCTCCTTGATCAGCCAGTCCATGACCTTATCCAGCAGCAAAGTGGTCATGATATTGTCCTTGCCAGCGTACTCCTCAAAGGATTTGCCATAGGCTTTTTCAAACTCGTCCAGTGAATTGAAGCCTTCATCCTTCAACATGTTCAGCAAGCCTTCGTCATACTCTTTGCTGCTGATTTCAATCTTTTCATTTCGAGCGATCGTGTAGAGGATCATTTCCTGCTTGCAGATCACTTCCGCCTGCTGCTTGGCATAGTCCGCGAATTCTTCTTCGGTCATGCCGACATAGGTCTGGAGGAATTCGGCAAACTCCAACCCATATTGATCTGCATAGGATTGATAATATTCCTTGTTTTGATCGATCCTTTTCTGCAGCTCCGTCTCCGGATAGCTGATCACTTCGCTTGCATCAACGATTTTAGTCCAAATCGTATTTTGAACATTGGCTAGCTCCGCATCTTCCTTTTGCTGATATACGGATTTCTCCAGATCTGCCATGTATTCTTCGGCGGTCTCAAAGTCGCTGTTGTTCTTTATGAACTCCTCGTTGAATTCCGGAGTGACCAGTTCGCCTTGCTTTGATTGGACGGTGATTTCAAACTGCGCCTTTGCAGATCTCAATTCCTCGGCGCTGTAATCTTCAGGGAATGTCACGTCGATGGTGAAAGTGCTGCCGATTTCTTTGCCCACGATTTGATCTTCGAAGCCCGGGATCATGGATCCTGAACCGACTACCAGCCCTTGTCCTGCGGCGGTGCCGCCTTCAAAAGCCTCTCCATCGATAGTGCCTTTATAATCGATGATGATCGCATCTCCCTCAGCTACGGTTCCGGTGGTGATCTTTTCAGCAGTTGCTGCTGCTTTCAGCGCCGAGGCTAAAGCCGCATCGATGTCTTCCTGCGTTACGGCCACTTCGTTGTAGCTGACGTCCAGCCCTGTATATGATCCGACTTTGATATACTCCGCCAAATCGTAATCGTATGTATCATTTGCACTGTTGCCACAGGCTGCCAATGCAAATATCATGACGAATGCCATTACAGCAGCCAATACTTTTTTATTCATTTTGATTTCCTTTTCCGATCAGCCCTATTTGCCGGCTGCACTTTTTGCTGTTTCGCAAAGCTTCGCAAAGCCTGCAGCGTCGTAGATCGCCATTTCTGACAGCATCTTTCTGTTGATATCTATATTGGATTTCTTAAGTCCATCCATTAGTCTCGAGTAGGAGATGCCGTTCATCCGTGCGCCGGCATTGATCCTGGCGATCCAGAGACTTCTGAAATCTCTTTTCTTGTTTTTTCTGCCGATATATGCGCTTCTTAAAGATCTCATTACGGCTGTATTTGCAACCTTAAACTGTTTGCTTTTTGCGCCATAGAAGCCTTTTGCCTGCTTTAGAACTTTTTTATGTCTTTTATGGGCATTCAAGCCCTTCTTCACTCTTGCCATTATTCTATACCTCCCACAACTATTTACCCATTGAACGTAACATTCTCTTTAAATCTGCACTCGTCAACAGAGTGGCTTTTCTCAGTCCTCTTTTTCTCTTTGCGCTTTTCTTGGTTAGAATATGGCTCTTAAATGCCTTGTTACGCTTGATTTTTCCGGAACCGGTCAGTTTTAGTCTTTTGCAAGCGCCTCTATGAGACTTCATCTTATTTTTTGCCATTTGTATGTCTTCCTTTCAAAATTATTTAACTGGTTCATCAGGCAACGGTCTACTCTTCATTTTCCGGGGCCTTTTCTTTTTTCTCCGGCTTTTCTTGTTTCGGTGCCATTATCATAATCAGACTTCTTCCCTCAAATACAGCCGCTTTCTCCACTACGCCGACCGGCTCCAGGCATTCGGCAAATTTATGCATAACATCCCTGCCGCGGTCAACATAATCCCTTTCTCTTCCTCGAAAACGCAGACTGACCTTGAGTTTGTCGCCATCCTTAAGGAACTTCGAGGCTGTATTTGCCTTTACTTTGATATCATGATCCTCAATGAATGTAGACAAGCGAATCTCTTTGATCTCAGTTGTTTTCTGCTTTTTCTTGGCTTCTTTTTCTTTTCTCTGAAGCTCGTACCTGTATTTTCCGTAATCAAGAATTTTACAAACCGGCGGATTTGCACTCGGGGAAATATTTACCAGGTCCAGATTTTTTTCGGCTGCCAGCCTCAACGCATCCTCCAGACTCATAATTCCCAGCATTTTTCCGTCATCATCGATAACTCTCAATTCTTTATCACGAATCTCTTCGTTGATCTGATTTTCCTTGCTAATTGGTATGCACCTCCTTATAAACAAAACATAAAAGCGGATACTTATCAGGGTATCCGCTTTGAATGAGCACATGCAATCCATAAAATCGTGTCGATCGGCTCAGGTCATATTTACCCTAAATGCTTTCGCCATTAAGGTGAGAAGCGGAAACTCCTTCTTTATCACTCAACAAGTTTATCATCAGCCACTTGGGATGTCAAGCAATTTCAAAGAGTTTTAGATTAAGTTGCCACTATGCCGCGGCAGATCTGCAAAAATCTAAAGTTCTGAACAAGTGTTTACTTTTTGTTCGTTCTATGCTATTATTATCCAAATGGAAAGGATGTGATGTTTTGGAAAATCTGAAAAAACGGGAAATCGAAATTTTGGAATACATGAAATCCGAAATCAAAAAGAAGGGTTATCCCCCGACGGTCCGTGAAATCTGTACAGCTCTGGGCATCAAATCCACTTCGACCACCCATAAGGATATCGACAATCTGGTCCATAAAGGATATATAGCAAAGGACCCATCCAAGCCGAGAGCTCTGATGATCATGGATCCGGAAAACGCAGGCGAAAATCCCGAAGGGCCCGTATTTCGCGGCAATACCGAGAGAACGGATATCATAGATATCCCAATCGTCGGAAGGATCGCTGCAGGCACTCCGATCCTGGCAGAGCAGAATATCGAGGATACGTTCCCGATCCCAGCACGTTTTGCCGGGCGGGGCACCAATTTCATGCTTACTGTCAAAGGTGATTCGATGATCGAGGCGGGGATCTATGACGGGGATTATATCCTTGTTGAGCAACAGAACACTGCACATAATGGCGATATCGTCGTTGCCATGGTGGATGGCTTTGAAAGCGAAGCCACGGTCAAGACATTCTACCGGGAAGACGGCCACATCCGGCTTCAGCCTGAAAATTCATCCATGTCCCCTATCATCCTTAAGGATGTACGGATCCTCGGCAAAGTCAAGGGCGTGTTCCGGTACTTTTGATCCCACACTGGAACCAATTTGTATCAATAATACCTGAGGGCCACGAACTCATAATGAATTCGTGGCCCTCTTTGTGTATGGCATCAACTGAAGTTTTTACTTAATCATATTATCGACAGAATCCAGCACCTGATCCATAATCGAGATGGCTTTTCTCAATTCTTCCTCGGTTATGATCAAAGGCGGCGCAACCATGATCATGTTCTCATGGCTGTAAGTTGCAAAGCCTTCCTTCTTCAACATACCGATGATCTTGCTCATAACACCCTCAGGATCCTTGCCAAACGGCACGATCGCCTCGCGGGCAGCCTTGCTCTTGACCAGCTCCACCGCAGAGAATAACCCTATATATCTCACTTGTCCTACACAGTCATGTTTTTTGCAGAGATCCTCAAGAAGCTGCCCCAGCAGGATGCCAAGAGTTTCAACATTTTGCTGGATATTTAGTCTTTTGTATTCTCCCAAAGTCGCTACCAAAGCGGCGCAGCCCATTGGATGGGCAGAATATGTGAGACCGCAGAGCATCACTTTGTCTTCGAAGAATTCAGCGATCTTTTTATTGACGATGACACCTCCAAGTGGCACATACCCGCAAGTGCTGCCCTTTGCAAAAGTCACCAGGTCCGGGGTGGCGTCGAACTGCTGGTAGGCAAAGCATGGGCCCGTTCTGTGCCAGCCAGCCATCACTTCATCGCAGACCATCAGAATATCATATTTATCGCATAGCGCTCTTACGCCTTTTAAATATCCTTTAGGAGGAATCATAATGCCGTTCGAGCCGACAACGGTTTCCATGAATATGGCGGCAGTCTGTTCAGGCCCCTCGTATTTGATTTGATTTTCCAATAACTCAAGATAAAATTCTGTTACTTCCTCTTCTGTATCAAATTTGCAGGCTTTAGGCGCCCGGTATGCATACGGGCCGTCAAATTTTACAAATCCCGGTCCTCCCGGTTCGTTTGCAAAGCGCCTTGGTTCACCGGTCAGCATCCCTGCCCCTGCGGATGAGCCATGATAGCTTCTGTACATTGAAAATATTTTAAGCTTCTTAGAATATAATCTGGCTAATTTAATGGCATTTTCGTTGGCTTCTGCGCCTGCATTTGTAAAAAACACTTTGGCGCCTTCGATTCCTGACGCTTCTACCACTAATTTGGCGGCTTCGGATCTGACATCCAATGCATAACCCGGGCCGATGAACGGAAGTTTTTCGGCCTGATCTTTGATTGCCTCGATGATGGCTCTGTTGCCATGGCCAAGATTTGCATTTACAAGTTGAGAAGACATATCCATATATTGTTTTCCGTCCTCGTCCCAGAAATATATCCCTTCCGCTTTCGTCACAACCGTCGGATTCAACTTGCCCTGTGCCGACCATGAATGAAGGTTGTATTTTAAACTCTTATCACGAATTTCTGACATCTCTTTTCTCCTATTCTTTAAAATAACACATTATTCAACTGTCTAAGCGATTTTAGCCGTCGATCTTCGCTCTCAAACCAGCATTGTCGAATAGGTCTTCATCAGACGGCTGATAAGATGGGATCTCCCTGGCAACATAGGTGAAGTTCAGCAGGTCTTTCCATGTGGCGTTATGAGATATCGAATTGTGGCCCCAGGTGCCGCAGCCCAGCGTAAGGGACATCGGGAATCCGCAGGTCCATGATCCGGAGTTTGATAGCGATTGCGGGAGATTAACGCAGACCTTGCAAACGTGGATCTTCTCGCCAAGGGCTGTAACTCTTTCTTTAATTGTAGTATGTATACCGCAGCTGTGGCCTTCTCCCTGGTATTTCAGTATCTTGATCATTTGCTCCATTCCGTCTTCAAAATCCTTGCATTTTCTCAGGCTGGCTACAGGTGAAAGCTTTTCTCCGGTTAACGGGAATTCGTTTCCATAGCCTTCGTTGTCCTCCACAAGAATCATTTTAGTATCAGCAGGGACATCTACTCCGGCCAGCGAAGCGATCGTTAATGCGCTTTGAGCCACGATCTGCCTGTTAAGATCATGGTTTTTCGGTGTTTCCGGCCAGATCGTTTTGACGATTTTCTGCTTGTCCCCGGATCCTTCTTTGATGACAGCACATCCCGCTTTAGTTAAGGCTTTCACGAAATCATCATAACAATCCTCAAAACAGATAATGTTGTTCTCAGTCGAACAGGAAGTCGCATGATCGAAGCTCTTTGAGCGAATAATCATTTCGGCAGTCTTATCAAGATCGGTAGTGCCGTCCACCATGCAAACGACATTGCCTGTTCCCACACCGATAGCTGGATTTCCGGATGAATATGCCTGTCTGACCATCGGAGTTCCTCCGGTAGCCAATATAAAATCGACTTGTTTCATCAGGGATTGTGACGCTTCGATGGATACATATTCAGGATCCATTGCCTGGACCAGATCTGCAGGCGCTCCCATTTTAACCAGCGTCTTGCGGATTTCCTCCGCGGCCTCAAAATTGGTTTTTCTTGCCTTCGGATGAGGTGCGAGTATGATCGCGTTTCTTGTTTTCAGCGCCATGAGAGCCTTTACAATAGGTGTTGCTTCGCCGTTGGTGACCGGCAGTAGTGCCCCGATAACGCCTATTGGCTTGGCATATTTTTCAATGCCTATTTTTTCGTCCACTTCTACCAGCCCTACGGATTTGCAACCCTTCATCTGGCAGTATGCGCCTTTTACTTTGGTAAAAATCTTTGCTTGCTTATCTTTTACGATTCCCATCTTGGATTCTTCAACAAGCATTTCCGAAAGCCTGAGGGCGACCTCAGGTTTTGTCAGAGCGTAAGCTACTGCAAAGGTCAATTCATCCACCTGCTGCTGTGTAAAGTTTTCTGCGATCACCTGTGCCGCTTTTGCTTTGGTCACAAGCCCTGCTACATAATCATCATAGTTCAATGCCATATTATCCTCCTCGTATATGATAGTGATCCCCTTTGCCAATAAATTTAGCAAGATGCATGCCAACATTAGAACGTTGAAATCCGGCCATTGCTTTGGGCATAGCTTTGTTAGTATAAAAAATACCGATACATTTATGTATCGGTAGGGTTCAATATTCTAACAAGTCAACTGCTTCTATTGCAAATTCAGCAGTATATGTATCGATACAGTGCTGTATCGATGATACAGTATTGTATCGGCAGAAACTCTTTTATCAATGCCGGCAGCTTGTATTGGCGAGCGTGTTTAGTTCTTTTACAATTTCTTAGTATTTTATTGCAACTTTTTTATATTTCGTTGGTTTTGATTTTATATTTTGCAAGTTTCCGAACGATGGTCGGCTGGCTTACATCAAGGGCTTTAGACATGGCTCTCGTTGAGCCGTGTTTTTGCAATGCCGCGGCCAGTATTTCTTTCTCTGCCTGTTCCACTGCTTCCTTGAGGGTGATTTCTGATGTTTTAATAATATTGATCTTCGCTTTTTCGAAAAGGAATGCCGGAAGATTTTCTGGCAGGATCACATGATCCCTAGTGGTTATTACCAGTCTTTCGATGATGTTTTCAATTTCTCTGACATTTCCTGGCCATTGATAAGTTAACAGTATGGCCATCGTTTCGGGATCAATTGCTTTGCTGTCCTTAAGTTTCGAATTCACCCTGCGGAGTGTCTTTTGGATCAGAGGAAGAATATCTTCCCTTCTTTCCCGAATCGGAGGAACATTCAAAGGCACCACATTGAGCCGGTAATACAGATCCTCACGAAATCGGCCTGCTTCCACAAGGGCCCTGAGTTCCTTGTTTGTAGCGGAAATGATCCTTATGTCTACAGGGATGCTTTTTACTCCTCCGACCTTCTTGAATTCACGCTCTTGTATGATTTGGAGCAGTTTGACTTGCAGGTTTAAAGGCAATTCAGAAATTTCATCCAGAAATATCGTTCCCCCTTGAGCTTCCTCGAACAAGCCTTTCTTCCCTTCCGCTCTGGAGCCGGTAAAAGCTCCGGGTTCATATCCAAACAATTCCGATTCGATCAGGGTTTCCGGGATGGCGCCGCAGTTCACTGCTATGAAAGGTTTGGATTTTCTGCTGCCATTATTATGCAGGTATCTTGCGATGAGTCCTTTGCCGACTCCCGATTCTCCGGTTATCAACACTGTTGAGCTTACATCCGCAAGCCTTTTGGCAAGTAAAAGAACATTTTGCATAGCTTGGCTCACAGCCACAACTCCTGAGTCGTCATCGCTTTCAGAACCCTTTAATTCATCGATAGCGTTTTGCATAGTCACCAGTTCGTTCTGAAGGTTGCTCAGTTCGGTAATATCCCTTGATGTGGTGATGATCCTGAAGATCGTGCCTGCGCTGTCTAAAACAGGAGTCCCTGTTGTAAGAAGCCTCTTGCCGGCCTTGTTTTCATGTACGATGGTCACTTCTTTCGACTCCGCCAGCACTTTAGCTGTAACCGACGGACTGAAAACGCCTTTCTTTTCCAGTTCGATAGCAGAAATGCCTACGATGTCTTCGCGCCTGATTTGATAGAGTTTTTCGCACGCCCTGTTGCACCAAATCGTAATGCCGTCTTTATCTTCAATAAAGACAGCATCCTTGACATGATTCAATACCATGATCAATTCATCGACAGTGAACTGTTCGTTTTTTTGTTTCATCATTTTCTTTTACCTGCTGAGCAATTTTTTGATGCCCTTGTCCAGGCCTTCCAAAGACAATTCGAACATCGGGAAGACATTTTTGATGGCGGCGATGCTTTCAGAGCCGTAAACGTGTTCCCAGTCAGCTTCCTGTATAGGATTCAGCCATATTTGCTTTTTATATCGCCTTTTAAACTTTTTCAGCCAATCGATGCCTGGTTCCTCGTTGAACATCCCAAGGGTGCAGTTGCCGCCCTTTTTCAGTAGCTCTGACATGGCCATCGTGGCATCCCCCACCAGGATCAGCTTGTACTCCTGGTCAAGATTTTTTAGCACCCAGTCCGTGTCGATCCACTCATTGGTTTTGCATAACGGCGTGGTGTAGAGGTGCTCATAGATGCAGTTATGGAAATAGTAGACCTTCAGATCTTTAAAGTGGCTGGATTTGCTTGCCGCTTGAAACAGTCTGTTGCAGAGTCTGCTATATCTCATCATGGATCCGTCGGAATCCATGAGCAGTAGTATTTTAACTGTGTTCTTTCGTGGTTTATCAAAAACCAATTTCAAATATCCTGCATTATCGCAGGTTTCATCAATTGTTTTATCGATATCCAGTTCAGTCTTTTGACTGTCGATCCGGGACGAAAACTGCCTCAGCTTTCTGAATGCAATTTGAAACTGGCGTATATCCAGCACCGTATCTTCTCTGAAGTCTTTGAAATTCCGCTCACCGGCGATCTGGACCGCCGAGCGGTGCCTCCCCTCCCCGCCGGTGCGGATCCCCCGCGGGTTGTAGCCTGAATGGCCCTGGGTGGAAATACCGCCTGTGCCGATCCAGTAAGAGCCCCGATTATGTTTCTCCTTTTGTTCCTCGATCCTTTTTTTGAGCGTCTCCAGCAGCTCTTCCAATTCCTTCAGAAAGTCTTCCGGCATTGGTTTGTCATTGATGTCCCTGACCCTGACATCCTCACTTAACCATTTCCAAAACTCTTTTGGCAGATCCTCAGGAGTTTCAATGCCTTGGAAGTATTCGGCAAATGCCAGGTCGAACTTGTCATATTCTGCTTCGCTTTTGATCAGGATCGCACGGCAAAGGTCATAAAATCCCACGAGACTTGAGTTCCCCAGCCCCTTGTTCATCGCTTCCATCAATGTCAGCCACTCGTCCATTGAAATGCTGATCTCTTTTGATCGAAGAAGGTAAAAAAAATCTAAAAACATTTTACCAGTTCCTCAGGGAATAACCCTTTTCCTTGATCTCATACATCACTTCTATATCCTGATTTTTCTTCAGCAATACACCGACGTAAGGGATCTCGGCAACGATCGTATCCGTGTCCACGCCGCTGATCATCAGCGCCTGGAGCCAATCCAGCAATTCCGATGTGGAAGGGAGCTTTTGAAGATCTTTCATGCCACGTATCTTGTAAAACGCTTCCATGGCCTGCTCAAGTAAAATGGAATCCATATCTCCATAGTGCACATTCACGATCTCTTTCATCCTTTCCCTGTCCGGGAACTCGATATAATGGAAAATGCAGCGCCTTAAAAATGCATCCGGCAGTTCTTTTTCGGCATTGCTAGTTATGATGACGATCGGTCTCTTTTTAGTCTTGATGGTTTCTTTCGTTTCGTTGATATAGAACTCCATCTTATCCAGCTCCCAAAGCAGGTCATTCGGGAATTCAAGATCGGCCTTATCGATTTCGTCGATCAGCAGGATCACTTGTTCATCCGAAGTGAAAGCTTCCCCCAATTTGCCAAGCTTGATATACTGCTTGATATTGGATACATCGCCTTCGCCGAACTGGCTGTCATAAAGGCGCTGCACAGTATCGTACATATAAAGACCCTCCTGGGCTTTTGTAGTGGACTTAATGCTCCAAATCAGCAGCCGCATGCCCAGCGCTTTTGAAATGGAATCCGCCAGCATCGTTTTGCCGGTTCCCGGTTCTCCCTTTATCAGCAGCGGTTTTTCCAGCGCTATGGCAACATTGACCGCATTCATCAATTCCTTTGTTACGACATAATCGCTGCTTCCCTTAAATTTTTTTCTTTCAGACATTTTCTTCATCTCCATACAATTCATATATTTTATTGGCTGGCGGTTTTTTTATAAGCCCACCAGCAGCGGTACCAGTATCGGCACCGAAAAACTCAAAACTACGCCGCTAATAAAGCTGTATATCGTAATATTGGGAGCTGTGGATTTCTCCACGATCGGCAGGCACACGTCCATGGCTGCGGCACCGGGCAGGCTGGTGCATTCCACGAATCCGATGTATTTCGCTACCAACGGGATCAGGATGATCCCGATCATCTCTCGCATAACATTATACATAAAAGAAACAGCGGATACTTGGGCATTATACTCTGATAATATGACCGGCGCAAGAGTGTACCAGCCGAAGCCTGCAGAAACAGCCATGCTTTCCCTGGCGGTTATCGGCAAAATAAGGGAGACCAGCATCGCGCTGAGCAGCGTGCCTGCGATCACCGCCAATGGAAACACCACCACTCTGAATCCGACCTTTCTGAAGCTGGCAACCACTGTGCCTTCCCTGCCCAGGTCCATGCCCACAAAAAAAAGCAGTATGCAAAGGCCAAGTATCAGTAAATCGCCCGATATGGCGATGAAGCCTTCCGGTATAAATGTGGCTCCTGAAACAACACCTAAAATAACGGAGGCAAGAATCAATTTAGTCAATGTTCCGTATCCCCCTTTTGTCGATGCCCATCAATTTTCTGGCTAGAAATACAAAAAGAACGGATCCTGCAAAAGAGGCGATCGCGATGACGAAAGCAATCAGCCCGATAGAATCGAGGCTTGCAATTACCCGTTCATCGGATCCGATCCTGCTGCCCATGACATAAACAAGGGCTACAACGGCAACAGTAGTCACTTTTCCGATCCAACCCAACCGCACATTATTCTTTTTTAACCCGGCTCCGACGAAATAGCCCAGCAGGGCCATTCCCAGATATAATGCCAAAAGTTCCAATCCTTTACCTGAACCTTCCGTTTAATCCATTGCGTCATTCATTGCTATGATCAGCCCGCTGGCCACTCCGTAAGCATACTTGTATACATAATCATCCTTCGAAATCAGAGCAAAATCCCCTTCGTTTGAAAGATACGCCCCTTCAATAACGATGGCGGGCATATAGGTCTTATTGAGCACCGCTAATTCGGGATACTGCACAATGCCGTTGTCCTTTGTTCCCAGCAACGGCTGCAGGGATTGCTGGACTCCGGCTGCGATTGTTTCACTGCTAAATCCGTAAAGATCAATTTCCGTGCTCCCGTCTTCCTTTATCTTGTTGCAGTAGTATGTTGTCGTTCCGTTCGTACTGCTGCTGTCTGAAGAATTATTATGAATGGAAACGAACAGGTCGGCTTCCGCATTGTTGGCAACAGCAACTCTGTCATATTTACCTATTTTGATATCGCTTTCCCTGGTCATGATCACCCTCGCCCCCGAAGCTTCGAGCAGTTTTTTCAGAATTAACGCCACCTCGAGATTGATATCGCTCTCATATATTTCATCTTCCATGTCTTCATGGCCTATGGCTCCGGGATCAGCGCCGCCATGCCCCGGATCTATACAGATCAATTTTGATGCTGCGGTTTCATTCAGAGCGGGAAGCTTCGCGGGTTCAACAATATTGGCAGTTCTCTCATCGTCGTTCCAGACAACGGTATATCCAAGCTCTTCACTGACAAATCTCAAAGGGATCATGGTGCTTCCGTATAAATCGCCGTCATGGTCGATGATCAGCGCAGGCACTTCAAGCCCCTTCTCTTTTCCATTGACGATCGCTTTGTTGGAGCCTATGGTCAGAGCCACAGTTGAATCCCCCAGGCAGATTTCCACCTGAAGGCTTTCGGGCTGCCAGTCCACACTCCCGCCCATGGCTTCAAACAATTGTCTTGCAGGTATCAGTGTCCGGTTCCTAATGATGGTAGGAGGGCAAAGATCCTCTGGAAATTCGATGATTTGTCCGTCATATTTCAAGATGGCTGGATATTCTGAGCAGAATGCCAGCCCTTCCTCTATTTCAGATGGTGTGATGCTGCCTGTCAATGTTTCATCAGCAAAGACAGGCACAGTTGAGCATACGAGGGTGAAAATCAGACTCAGGACTATGAGCAGCATCGGGATTCTTATCACTGGTATACTTTTTTGTGATCTCATATCATCAACCTCAACAAAGTTCAAATCTCTACAGAAATGGGCGGGGTCAGATGGACGATGCCCTCGATTGTCACCGATTGGAGCTGGCCGGCTTTAATAACAACATTGCTGGCGATGCACCCCGCCGGCTGGTCGATTTCATAAGTGATGGAAGCATCCTTCTTTTCCTCTTCCAGCGCCATCGCAATCGCTGCTGCAGTTGTCCCGGACCCGCAGCTTCCTTCAAAATACGTGGTGTCAACGTCCTTTACGTAGACCACAGGGGTCATTTCCCGGGTTTTCCTGTCATAAAACATGACACCTAAGGCAGGAGGATCATCCTGATTTTGAATATATTCTTTGATGCCCTCAAACTTATCTCTGCCAGCAGGCATATCGAAAACTATTACATGGGTTATGCCGTCAAAATCCATACGCAATGCTTTATAACCGCCAACGATCGTCTTTAGGTCCAAGGGTTGGATTTTTAAAGGCAGCGGCATACGGATCCTGGTGAAATTAAAGCCGGTATTGACAAATACCTCCAAGGGGACCTTCGCTCCTGACATGTTTATGCTGACAGTGCCCTCGCCTTTTATCCCAAGCCTTTTTGCCTTCAGCAGTCCAAAAGACCTTGAAGCATTTCCGCAAAATTCAAGGCCGGACATTTCCGCGTTGTCATCATCAATAACAAAGCATACCTGCTCGCCGTTCAATTCCTGCAGCGCTAAAAGTTTTTGTGCGATCCCGGCATATTCGCTGCGGGGAATTTTCGTTAGTACGAATATGGTAATATTGCCCGCAGCGTCGGCAACGACAATATCGTATTTTTGTTTCAACCTGAACCTCTTTATCTCTTTTTTGCTTCCAAATGGCTTTTGGCCGGCACATTGAAATGGATCGCAGAAGGAACAATTTCTATGCGTATAGGTCCTGTTTCAGAAATCTCTCCATCTGTACAAACCCTCATGTTGCATAACTCGGGTTCGATCGAAAGTGATTTGCACTGGGAGTAGTCCACAATGTCTTCTATATTTTTTACTGCCAAGTGAGTGCCTTTTTTATATTCAGGAAAGAGTCTCAAAAAACTGATCAAGGATACGTCTTTTACAATGCTTACATCCATCATGCCGTCGTTTATATCCGCTTTGGGAACAGCCTTGATGCCCCCTCCATAAAAACTGCCATTTCCTATATCGATTTGCAGGATGCGGCCTTCACGCACGGTACCGTTATCAAAAATAATTTTCAATTTTACACTCTCTTTTTGGGCAAGGCTCACGAAGGTTCCAAAAATATAGGCCATGGAGCCAGTTAAAAACGGTATTTTCTTCAGTTCCCCGACCTTGAAAGCAACATCGCTGTCAAAGCCTATGTTGAACATATTGATGCAATACCGGATCTTCGGCTCAACTACTCCTATCTCCGTATACCGTAACAGATCCGCCAACTGAGAGGTACCTTTGATCTGAGCCTCGATATCCAAAGGATCTCCCCCGCCCAAGTTCCTTATAAAGTCATTGCCCGATCCGATGGGGATGCAAGCTGCCTCTACGTACGGAAAGCCAAACAAACCATTGATCACTTCATTCAGTGTCCCATCCCCCCCGCAAGCGTATATTCGAAGAGTCCCCTCCCGATCATGCTTACTGCAACAGGCTCTCGTGTAATTTTCAGCGTCGCCAACGCATGTCGTAACAAAGACCTCTGTGTCGGCTCCTAGTTCGCGGGATACCTCATTGATGTTGAGTATCAGTTTATCAATTCCTCGACCTTTGCCGGCAGCCGGATTGACAATAAATAAATGTTTCATGTGGCCACCTGTTTAAGAATTCATGAATTTGCCAGGTCGATCGCGAAAAGTCTCAAATGGATATTGACAAATCCAAACATAATTATACAATAATTTTCTTCTTTATTAAACCGCAAAATGTTGCTATAATAGAAAAGATCGTTGGAAGCGTATCGAAGTGGTCATAACGAGCCGCACTCGAAATGCGGTGTACTGTATGGTACCGTGGGTTCGAATCCCACCGCTTCCGCCAATATTTTTTTAAGTTGCTAGGGGAGCTTCGGCTGAGAGTGTTTATGACCCTCATTACCTGAACCGGATAATACCGGCGTAGGAAAGCAATGTCCATCTGACGGCCTTGACAGGCTGACAGACGCGTTCCCCCTCCTGCAGCATTTCAAAGGAGGTTTTTTTATGTCATTTTTATCTGAAAATCTACAACCATTTGTAGAATCCACATTGGGGCAAGTCGTCATTGTGGCTATCATCGCTTTGCTGTTTGCAGCAATTTTATTCACCGGCAAATCGCGCCAGTCGGACACGAAGGTCATGGTGGTTTCGGCAGTACTGGTCGCTCTCGCCATCGCTTTGAATCAAATCACGCTGTTCCACATGCCACAGGGTGGATCCGTCACAGCGTTCAGCATGCTGCCTATCGTTATTTGCGGCTATCTGTATGGAGTTCGGCGAGGGGTGCTGGCGGGGATCTGTTTCGGCCTTTTAAACCTGATGTTCAATCCTTACGTGATCCATCCGATCCAGCTGCTTCTCGATTATCCGTTCGCTTTCGGCGCTCTGGGCTTTGCCGGTCTCTTCGCCAATAAGAAAAATGGCCTTGTCATCGGCTATTTGATCGGTGTGTTGTCGCGCTATTTTTTCAGCGTTCTTTCCGGCATCGTCTTTTTCGGAGCCTATGCTCCGGAAAATTTCAATGCTGTCACATGGTCCATTTATTACAACATTACGTATATTGGCGCGGAAGCGCTGATGACGCTGGCCGTTCTGGCTGTGCCGGTTGTACGAAAGACCATCGAACGCATCAAAGCTGCATAAAGCTATTGAAATCGTCAGCTGGATATTGGAGACGGAAGAATCGAATTCTTCCGTCTTTTTAATTTATGTTGCTGTAACATCCATGAGACTTTTCAATTATTACCGATTGTTTTATAATATGAAGACGATATGACCCATTTATGAAGACTTTAGAAAAAATAAAGAAGGATGATGATAGAAATGAAAATTGTGATTTTAGATGGATATGCATTGAATCCCGGAGATCTTAGCTGGGAAGGATTTGAAAAACTAGGTTCAGTGACGGTTTATGACAGGACTCCTCTCGACAAAATCGTTGAAAGGATCGGAGAGGCGGAAATAGTCATCACGAACAAGACGCCGCTCACTGAAGAAACGTTTAATATATGCAAGAACATAAAATATATCGGCGTGCTAGCTACCGGCTATAACGTTATTGATACCAATGCCGCCAAAGCTAGAAACATATCGGTGACAAATGTGCCCTCCTACAGCACTGACGCAGTTGCACAACTTACCATCGGCTTGCTTCTCGAATTGTGCGGTCATATTGGCGAACACTCCGCCTCAGTAATGCGCGGAGATTGGGCAAAATGCGATGACTTCTGTTATTGGAAATACCCGATCATCGAGCTTGCCGGCAAGACAATGGGGATCATTGGGTTCGGTGAAATCGGTCGAAGCACCGCCAGGATTGCGCAGGCTTTAGGGATGAATGTGCTGGCTTTTGCACGACACAGGAAAAGCGAGCTGGAATCCGATGGCTGCAGATATGTTGATTTTGATGAGCTTCTGAAAAATTCGGATGTGATTTCTCTGCATTGTCCTCTAACGCCCGCCACTCAAGGAATCATCAATCGGGACTCCATAGAAAAAATGAAGGATGGTGTGATGATCCTCAATACGGCCCGTGGCCAGTTGATCGTGGAGGAAGACCTTAGAGACGCCTTAAACAGCGGCAAAGTATCCGGCGCTGCTTGTGATACAGTGTCAACAGAACCGATCAAGCCGGACAATCCCCTTCTTCAGGCAAAAAATATGATCATTACACCTCATATTGCCTGGGCATCCACGGAAAGCAGAAAGCGCCTGATGAAGATTGCCGTAAACAATTTGTCGGAATTCCTATCCGGCCGCAAAAGGAATGTAGTCAACTTTTAGCCGTTTGAGGTTTTTTCACTGATTGATCGGATCGAGATTTTGCCGCCGAAATTAAAGATCAATACCCCTGCCATAATGATCATTCCGCCAATAATGGTTGGTGAGTCCACCGCTTCTCCCGCCATGACGATCCCCAGTACCCCTGTTAAAAACGGGGCGAGAAACATATAATTTGTTACTGAAGATGTATTAACCGCTTTTTCGAAAGCCGTTGTCCAGGTATAATAAGCGACAGCCCCGCAAAATACCCCAAGTATAAGGACATACAGGATTTGCTCAGGAGGAGCTGTAGTTATTTCTTGAACAGATTGCTGGATGAATAGCGACATGATGATGGTTCCGACGAAAATGCTGTATGAAGTGATTTGCAAAGCCGAATACGTCTGTGTCAATTTTCGCTGTAGAAGATTGTACACGCTGTATAGTGCCACGGCCGCTAACAACCACAAAATTCCAATGTTGACAGAAAATCCGCCTTTCAAAATGGTGATCACCACAACACCTGAAAATTCAACTGCTATTGCCGCCCATTGAAAAGCTTTCAGCTTTTCTTTGTAGAAAACACGGGCAAAGATAGCTGTGATCACCGGAACTGTGGCAATGATAACGCTTGTTGTGGTTGCACTGACGGTCTTTGAGCCCACATTGAAGGCGATCATATATAAAGAAAACCCCGATGCCCCGGACGCCAGAAACCATTTTATATCTTCCCGTTTGGGCAGTTGCATTTTTTTGAATATGACCATGGGGATCAGTGTACAGGATGCGATGAAGAATCTCAAAAAACTCAGTGAAAATGCCGAGAAATAGCGCAAGGACATCCGTGTCAGCACGAAAGTCAGGGCAAAGAGTATAATGGTGATCATGGCGTACAAATGATAGCTGTCTCTATATTTCAAGGGATATGCTCCTTTTTCTCATCTCAGCATTAACTCATTTTTAATGTAGATCATATTTTTTCAAAATTTTCAGCGCACACAATGTCACCCATTTGGAAGGTTCGCCTTTTTTTTCAATATTGATAGTCATTTTTCCATTAAACGAATTTTCCAGCACCCACTTGCCATCTTTCAGTCTTTTGTTCATTATGATCTCCAAAGCATCGTCCAACCTCGGATCCTTTATCCCAAGATCTGCAAATATTCCGAGAAGTTCCAGAACATCCGTCTGATACATCAAAGGGAATCCTAATTTCAGCCATCCCGGACGCGCTACTTTTGACAAATCATGGCTTCTTTTATAAATATGATGCAGAAGGAAGTATTCAGCCAGAACACCGATTTTTTTATCGATATCCTTTGTCCGGTTTCCCAATGGGATCGCCGCAAGCGCCTTCAGTGATTTTGCCACGCCCATGTGGCAGGTATGTCGACCCCAGCAACTGTCGCCATATCGAGTGTAAAACTCGCCTTTTAGGGGCTTCTCCGTTCCGTCATCAGCGCGCTGATAGGTAACAATCCAATCGATCGCCCGCTTTACTCTCTGATCGTCAATATATCCCAATTTGATAAGCGCATAAACCATGTTTCCGGTAAGACATGGTATCACTGCGCTTGGAATCCCCCTTCCAGTTTTTGCGCTTCTATTATATGCAAACCCGCCGCTTTCAGGATCTTGGGAGTATTCAAGGATGAATTCGCAGGCTTTTCGAACTCTTGGGTCATTTGGGTCCGGCGCCAGTTCGGAGAGGATCAAAAGTGTCCAGATGGATCCTTTATATTTATCCATATAAAATTTATCCGGATCCGCCCAGGAACCATCATCATTCTGCCTTGTCAGTATTTCAGGAACTGCTCCACTTAGCATGATTCCTTTTTCAGCTTTCGCTACTGACGGATCGCTTGCTGGCAGATCAATTAAGTCCTTTAATGCAAAGTATCTTACAGAAGGGTTGCTTTCCTCAAGCAGCCACTCGACAACCTTATCATCCATCTGTTTTGTCCTTTCATCTTAGAAACCGGCTGCCAGCTGCACAAAATTCCATCCCAGCTTCACACCATAAAATATGATTACGACACCGCAAATAATATTGATTATTCTAAGAGTTTTATTCGTTATTTTGGCGCTGAAAAATAATATGACTGTTGAAATCCCCATAAACCATAAGAAGGATGCCGACGTGACTCCCAAAATAAATTTGTACGCTTCTTCAGAGGGCAAAGTGGCTCTGAACGCGCCCAGCATCATGCTGCCATCGATGAGGGCTTGAGGATTGAACCAGGTTACCACGCAGGCCGTGGTTATAACCTTGGCAAGGGGTATAGACACATCAGCCGATGTGTCCAGAGTTGTTTTATCCCGGAGCAGGCTGAACCCGATCCAGACAACGATGATACTTCCAATCAAAAGGATGCCCATCTCCAACAGGCGGGATTTCTCCATGATCGCCCCGATTCCAAAGAAACAGGCCAACGCCAGGGTGATATCAAAAAATATCACGATCAATGCGGTGGCATAGACCCGGCTTTTCTTCTGGGACAGGGCTGTATTGATGACAAACATATTCTGAAGCCCTATCGGAGCCACATAGGCCAGGCCCATTGTCAGACCCTGTAAAAAAAATTGCACACTTGACCTCCTTCATCGCCGCGAGCCCGAAGGAATGGCGACAATCTAAAACGGCGCAGTCAATGCCGCGCCGTCAGAATGTTTAGTATTTATCCAAGAAATTCTTCGATGACTTTTTTAACATCATTGCCATCGGCCAATCCCTTCAGTTTGCCCATTACAGGACCCATGAGCTTTCCCATGTTCTGTCTTCCGCTTTCTATTCCCAGTTCGGTTGCAGCGGCTTTGACAACGTCCAGAATCGCTTCTTTGGACATCTGCTCAGGCAAATATGTTTCAAGTACCTTTATTTCTGCTTTATAGGCGTCAGCAAGATCCGTTCTTCCTGCTTTTTCAAAATCAGCAAGGGCGTCTTTTCTCATTTTTACTTGCTTCTGCAATATTTTAACAATATCCGCATCTTCAAGCTCCACCCTGTTATCGACCTCGTACTGCTTTATAGCTGCACGGGCCAAGCTTACTGTATTTTTTTTGACTTCATCCTTTTGCTTCATGGATTCTTTGAAGTCAGCCATCAATCTATCTTTTAAGGTCAATTAAAAACACCTCTTTATTAGAATTTCCTTGCCTTTTTTCTAGCGGCTTCGGACTTCTTCTTTCTCTTTACGCTCGGCTTTTCATAATGCTCTCTTTTGCGAAGTTCCGACATAACGCCATCTCTTGCACATGATCTCTTAAATCTCTTAAGAGCACTTTCCAAGCTTTCATTTTCTCTAACAATTACTTGTGCCATGTTCCCAAATCACCTCCTGACTTTGTAGTACTTGCAGTTCTGAACGGTTTCTTTTGCCTATAACAGAAAGATTATACTAAATATATTGCATATAAGCAAGAATTTTAAGTATATTCGTTTTGCTTTTTAATAGATTTTTTATCAGGGATGTCATCATCGGTATCATCCCGGAGGCCAACCCATCTTCCGTTTGCCCAATATGTGGAAATGAAGATGCTTGACCGTCTGCAATGCGTCCTCGCCGCAATTATTGACCAGTCGATAGCCATTTCCCATCTCCAGCATCTCTGCAATATCCTTCACTTTTAAAATCATATAGCCCAGAAGTTCCTGATCCTCTTCTGCAACCGCATCCAGGGAAGGAATATGTTTCTTCGAAATCATGAGTACGTGAGCTGGCGCCTGTGGCTCCAGATCATGAAACACCATGATTTTGTCGTCTTCGTAAACGATATTCGATGGAATTTCTTTGTTGGCGATCATGCAAAATATACAGTCCGACATATGCTGTCCTCCTTATGAGAATATTTGATATCCCTTTAGCAACCAATAATGCCTTATGTTGAATCATACTACTCATTGATCAGTATTACAAGCATTCCCCTCTCATTCCGTCAAGAAACGGCGCAACAAGCCGGACAGTACAGAAGGTGTTTTCGAGATTGATATCGGATTCAACATATGCCCTGATGTAATTATCTGTATACCCAGTGTTTATTCTGCTTTTCTCGTTATATTCTTCAAACAGCACCACTCTATTGTTTCCGATATTGTTTTGATAAAACCGCAAAGCCGATTCTTCAGCGATCTCTGATAATACCCGGCTCCTATGGTTTTTAACCGGCCCCGATATTTGATCCGACATAGCAGATGCTTTTGTTTCATCCCGTTTTGAGTATTTGAACACATGGACCTTGCAAAAGGCTTCGCTTTGAATAAAATCAAAGGTCTCTTTGAACTGAGCTTCCGTCTCCCCCGGAAATCCGACGATGATATCCGTCGTGATCCCATAATTTCTGTCGAAGCGGCGCAAGACCTCCAAAATCCGTTTGTACTCCGCCAGGTCATAGCGTCTGTTCATTGCTTTCAATATGTCATTACTGCCTGACTGCAGTGAAAGATGCAGGTGGTGGCATAACCGGCGGTATGAAAACAGCTGCTTCACATAATCGCTATTGATCACCGTGGGTTCCAGCGAGCTCAAGCGTACACGGAAATCCCCTTCCATTCTGTCCAGCAGAGAAAGAAGGATGCTGATCCCTTTTTCCTCTTCGCCGATTTCCAGATCTTTCAATGCTGAAGCATGATGCTCCGTAAATCCTTTTTCCATGCCATATAATGCTGTATTGATGCCGGTCAGAATGATTTCTTTAAAGCCTGCTTCCACCAGGGCAGCAGCCTCTTCCATAACGCTGGCCGGATCCCGGCTCCTGACCGCGCCTCTGGCATAGGGGATCACACAATAGGCGCAGAACCTGTCACATCCCTCCTGAACTTTTATATACGCCCTGGTCCGGGATTCCATGGATCGCACGATGCCGGTTTCCACATATTCCGTCAAGTCTTCATATGGCCTTCTGTAAAAGGATGCATGCCTTTGTTTCTGTTCCATGCACTCCATGACATACTTCGGCAAATGATGTTTTTCATTGGTGCCGCATATGATATTGACCCCCTCGATTTCGCCTACTTCCTCAGGCTTCAGCTGAGCGTAGCAGCCTGTGACTGCTATAACGCTTTCCGGATTGACCTTTTTCATCCGTCTTATATATTGACGGGATTTTCGGTCTGCAAGATTCGTCACCGAGCATGTATTGATGACATAAACATCGGAAAAAGTATCCTCCGGCACAACAATAAATCCCCTCTCGATGAACTGCTCTTTCAGGGCTTCTGTTTCATACTGATTCACTTTGCATCCAAGGGTGTGGAAGGCAACTTTCATTTATCGCTACATCTCCAATTCGTACATGATCATGGCCATCGCTGCGATCCCGGCCGTTTCGGTCCTTAGGATCGTTTTTCCAAGGGATACAGCCCTTCCCCCGGCAGCCTTGACTGCTGCAGCCTCCCGATCCGAAAATCCGCCCTCAGGCCCGATGATGACCGCGATGTCGATGGGATTGACAGGGATCCCTCTCAGAAGATTTTTGATCGTAAAATATTGCTCTTCCTCGTAAGGGAAAATAACCAGATCGAAGTTATGGAGTCTTTCTACCATGCTTTTACTGTCGCATGCCTGCCTGATCTCGGGCACGATGCCTCTCTGGCATTGTTTTGAGGCTTCCTCAGCAATGCTCTGTAGTCTTACTACCTTTTTCCAGTACTCGCCATTGTCCACCACCACAGTCCTGTCCATAAAAACCGGGACCAATGTAGCGAGGCCAAGCTCCGTGCATTTTTGCGCGATGGTCTCCATTTTATCCTGTTTCGGAATGCCCTGAAACAATGTGACGCGTATTTTCGGTTCCCGTGCAAATTTCTGCTTATCCATGATACGCGCTTCTATCTCTTCCGATCCGATATAGATGATCTGACAGGTATACTCAAACTGGCTGGAGTCGCTGATGATAATATAGTCGTTTTCCTTAAGGCGGATCACATCGCGGATATGGTGGATATCATCTTTATTGTCAATAATGATGCTGTCGTTCCCGATATTGAATTTCTCGACAAAAAATCTATTCATTTGATTTTGCGGCAATGGCGCACCAATCGCCTTCCTCCATTATTTCTATTATTCTAAAGCCTGCTTCTTTTAGTGCCGAAGCCACATCTTCCTTCAAGTCTGTCAGTATTCCGCTGCTTATGAAGACGCCATTCTGACTTAGAACCCTTTTCACATCGACGGCGGCTTTTTTGACAAGTTCAGCAATCAGGTTCGCCAAAACGATATCCGCTTTGAAGTCGATGCCTTTTGTCAGGTCACTCTGCTGCAGCTTCACTATTTCTCCCAGACGATTTAATTCGACGTTTTCCCGGGCGATCTTCAATGCCTCCGGATCGATATCTGTTGCCAGTACATCCCGGGCGCCAAGCAACCCCGCTGCGATAGCCAGAATGCCTGATCCCGTCCCCAGGTCCAGAACGCTTTTCCCGGATAGGCCTTGCTTCTCCAGGAGCCTTAAGCATAGAGAGGTGGTTTCGTGGGTGCCGGTGCCAAAGGCTGTTTGCGGATCGATTTCCAAAATGATTTCATCTGCTTTTTTATCGTACACTTCCCAGGTGGGTTTGACAACCATCGAATCTGTGATTTTCTTAGGCTTGAAAAATTCCTTCCATCCGTCTTTCCAGCCACTATCTTCTAAAGTGCTGGTCTCGACATAAAGCCGGCCCAGATCCAGTTCCCAGTTCCAGAAGCCCTCCAACTCCTTACTTTTCAGAAACATCATTTTGAGTTTTATTTCCTGCGCCGTGGCCATGTTTTCCTCAGTGTTCTCAAAATAAAGGACGATTTTGGGCTCACAGTCTCCAAGCTCGATGACTGACTGGTCAACATAATCCCAATCATACTCATTTTTCTTTTCCAGCAGTTCTTCCACATCGAGAGGGCTTTCCACAATGCTTTCAGTAATGCCCATATCGAGCAACGCGGCAGTGACCACCTCCACCCCCGGTATGCTGGTAAAAATCTCAATTTTAATATATTCCATTTATTCGTCTCCTGTATTGAATTATATTAGCGTTTTAAATTTTGACAAGTCGATTTGTTCTCCTTGTTCTTTCATGGCAAGAGCTTCCAGCACTTCATTGAAAACTTTTTTCCCTACCGGATATCGATATATCATAAAGGCCGCTGTAAATATGAATAGTGCCGGTATGATGGAAAAACAATATCCCGACCAGGCCAAAGCACGATCTGTTTGAAGGGCAGCTGCTTCTTTGAATCCAGCCAGATCAAGAACGATACCCAGGAACAAAAACCCAATAGCCTGGCTTCCGGATTCTGCCAGAGCCAAAAGAGAGGCTATGCTTCCCGCTCTTTTTTTACCTGACACCAGCTCATCCACTTCGCATACGTCATATATGATAGCCGGCATGAGCTGCCAATAAGCTGCGGAACCAACAGTATAAAAAACTGAAAACACGATGACGCCGAGATAGGTTTCTATTCCCATCAGTCCCATGGCGAACATGACCGCAGCGCTGACGGTCAATCCGCCGATGCACACCGCTCGTTTATCAAATCGCCTGGCCAGGAACAAAAGAAACGGCATAAAAACTAGACCTGACAATGTGATCAAGCCCATGATCAAGCTGATTTCGTATGCGCCCATGCCCAGATTGAAGGTAAAAAAATACATTCTGTCCGCAGAATACACCGAATAGCCTATAAGATACGATATGGCTGCATAGATCAGCAGACGCACCGAACGGAGCTTGATGACTTCGACGAATGATGCCACGACCTTCAATAAATCTTTGAGTTTCAGTCCGGTCTTCTTGGTTGTATTTTTAATGAAACCCTCTGTTTTGTTTTTTCGTTCGACTTTATCGACTATCAACATCGCTGCCGAAAAAATGCTGACAGCAGAGCAGGCGCCTACCAGGATCCCTACACTTTGCCAGCCCTGCTTTTCTGAAAGGCCATAGGTCATAAGCCAATCCACGACGATCGTAGGGATCACCATGCCCAGAACCATACCGCCCTGTTGAAAAAAATAGGCATAAGTCCTTATCAATGTGCGCTCATCGTAATCGTTTGTGATTTCAGCTCCCCAGGAGAGATATGGAATAAAAAAGAATGAAAAAGCGGTCCAGAATATCACGGTCATTGTCCCGTAATATAGGATCTTGACGGGCATGGTTGCTTCGATCGCCGTAAATAGCAGCGCCATGGCGACACCCAGCGGGAATGCAAACCATAGGATGTATGGTTTTCTTCTTCCTCTTCTGTTTTCAGTGTTATCAGATATGTGCCCAACCACAGGGGAGCATAGAGTCTGCCATATTCCCCCCAGCGCAGCGATCATACCAGCAGCTGCAGGGCTGATCCCGGCTACGGTGGTAAGGAAGAACATTAAGAATGTACCGGTAAACGCGTATGATGCTCCGTCGCCGATACCTGCGAGGCCATATCCAAATTTAGTTACAAAAGGCAGTTTATTATTCATATAGAGATATTAGACTATAAAGAGGCTACTGTGTCAATAACTCAGCAGCCTCATGTTTATTTGAACATCTTTTTGATATGGTCTCCGAAGGTGTTTTTCTTGGTATAGCTTTCCGGTCCCAGCGCCTTCCCCATTTCTGTAATAGCTTTTTTCTGGGCGCTGTTGAGTTTTGTCGGAACTTCGATCCCAACCTTGACATACAGATCTCCGGTGTTGCCTTTTGCAGACTGAATGCCCTTGCCTTTTAATCGGAATGTTGTTCCGTGCTGGGTTCCCGCCGGAACTTTATATGAAACTTTCTCTTTTAGTGTCGGCACGACGATCTCGTCGCCCAGAGCTGCCTGATCAAAAGTGATCGGAATATCCAGCATAAGGTCAAGTCCGTTGCGTTTGAACAACTCATGAGGCTTGATACTGATAACAACATAGAGGTTCCCATCCGGGCCCCCATTTTGGCCTGGTTCTCCCTGGCCCCTGATGGAAATAACAGAATCATTGTCAACTCCAGCCGGTATATCCACTGTCAGCGTTACTGTCTTGCGGGTCCTGCCGGTGCCTTCGCAGGCTTCGCATGGCTTGTCGATCACTTTGCCTGTACCGCTGCACTCCGGGCAGGGTCCCACACTGGCAAATTGCCCGAACGGGGTTCTCTGAACTGTCCTGACCTCGCCGGTGCCCCCGCAGGAAGGGCATGTCTTTGGTGCCGAACCTTTTTCAGCGCCGGTTCCCTCGCATTCCTTGCATTTAACGACCTTTGTGAGTTTCAACTGTTTTTTACAACCGAAAGCCGCCTCTTCAAAGGTAATGGTCATTGCTTTTTGAAGATCTCTTCCTTTGATCGGGCCCCCTCGCGTTCTACGTTGAGTGCTGCCTCCAAACATGCCCCCAAACATATCAAATATATCTTCAAAGCCACCGGCGCCGGCGTAGCCGCCGCCGAAACCTCCAAATCCTGCTCCGCCAGGGCCTCCGGCTCCATAATTCGGATCAACGCCGGCATGGCCGAACATGTCATACTTTTTCTTCTTATCAGAGTCTGAAAGTATCGTATAGGCCTCATTTATTTCCTTGAATTTTTCCTCGGCATTTTTATCACCCTTGTTCTTGTCAGGGTGGTATTTTACAGCCAGCTTTCTGAAAGCGCTTTTTATTTCTGCTTCACTGGCTCCTTTTTTTAATCCGAGGACCTCGTATAAATCTCTTTTCTCTGCCATTGCTTTTCTTCCTTTGATTAACCGAAGGAAGGACAATCAAATGATCGTCCATCCTTCAGTGTTTTATTTTTATTTGTCCTCGTCAACAACTTCGAAGTCAGCGTCTACAACATCATCCGCCTGTCCGGCGCTGCCGCCGCCCATACCGGCGTTCGGATCAAATCCTGCTCCTTCTCCTGCTCCGGCTCCTTGAGCCCCTTGAGCTTTTTCATACATCTTGGAGGATATCAAATGGAATTCTTCCGTTAGCTTGTCTGTGAGATCCTTGATTTCTTCTGTCGTGCCTGTCTCAAGGGCTTTTGAAAGGGATTCCTTGGCCCCATTTATCTTAGCCTTTTCATCCTCTGTCAAGGATGCATCGAGTTCCCTTAATGACTTGTCTGTTTCATAAATCAACGTTTCAGCCTTGTTTCTTGTTTCTACTTCCTCCTTGCGCTTTTTGTCTTCGGCAGCATACATTTCAGCTTCCTTGACTTTTGCTTTGATTTCATCTTCGCTCAGCTTGGTGGAGGAAGTGATGGTGATCCTCTGTTCGCGTCCTGTGCCCATATCTTTGGCGGATACATTCACGATGCCGTTCGCATCGATATCGAATGTGACCTCGATTTGAGGTATGCCGCGAGGGGCTGGCGGTATTCCTGTGAGCTGGAATCTTCCCAGCGTGATATTCCCTGCAGCCATTTCTCTTTCACCCTGCATTACATGGATGTCGACAGCTGTCTGATTATCCGCTGCTGTGGAGAATATCTGGCTTTTCTTGGTCGGGATGGTGGTGTTTCTTTCAATGAGTCTTGTTGCAACACCGCCTAAAGTTTCTATTGAAAGCGAAAGCGGTGTTACGTCAAGCAAAAGCACGTCATGCACTTCGCCTGTCAGCACGCCGGCCTGAATCGCAGCACCAACAGCGACGCATTCATCAGGATTGATCCCCTTGAAAGGTTCTTTTCCCGTAATTTTCTTGACTGTTTCATAAACAAGAGGCACCCTTGTGGATCCGCCTACCAGGATCACCTTTTCAATATCCGAATTAGTCACACCGGCATCAGCCATGGCTTTCTTCATCGGTTCAATGGTCTTTTCAACCAGCTCCGCTATGAGCTGTTCAAATTTTGCTCTGGTTATTGTCATGTCCAGGTTGAGCGGGCCGTCGGAAGTCACCGTGATAAACGGCAGATTGACATTGGTGGACTGTGCGCTTGAAAGCTCTTTTTTCGCTTTTTCAGCAGCCTCCTTCAGTCTCTGATGAGCCATCTTGTCTTTTCTTAAATCGATGCCATGTTCTTTGCCGAAGCTGTCCGCTATGAAATTCAAAAGAATTTCGTCGAAATCGTCACCGCCAAGTCTATTGTTTCCGTTGGTGGCCAGAACTTCGAAAACTCCGTCGCCCAGCTCCAATATGGATACGTCGAATGTGCCTCCGCCTAAGTCATAAACCAATATTTTGTGGGAGCTGATCTCTTTATCAAGACCATAAGCCAATGATGCTGCTGTTGGCTCATTGATGATTCTTTCCACTTCAAGGCCTGCGATTTTACCTGCGTCTTTTGTCGCCTGCTTCTGGCTGTCTGTGAAATATGCAGGAACTGTGATGACCGCTTTTGTTACTTTCTCGCCCAGATAAGCCTCTGCATCTGCTTTCAGCTTCGCAAGGATCATGGCCGATATGTCCTGAGGTGTGTAAACCTTTCCGTCTATTTCTACGGTATGTGAGGATCCCATATGTCTCTTGATGGAAGCTATGGTTCTATCCGGGTTGGTGATGGCCTGCCTCTTGGCCGTTTCGCCCACAAGCCTTTCTCCGTTTTTAGCAAAACCAACGATGGATGGCGTGGTCCTGTTCCCCTCTGCATTAGGTATAACTACAGGCTCTCCGCCTTCCAGTACAGCAACGCAGCTGTTTGTAGTTCCCAAGTCGATCCCTATTACTTTACTCATTTTCTATTCTCCTTTTTTAAATCTGTTTATGTGCTTTGAAAACTATTTTTTATTTTGCTACCTTGACCAGTGAATGTCTGATCACTTTTTTATTCAGCATATACCCCTTTTGAAGCACAGCGGTCACGATGCCGCTTTCATGGACGTCGGATTCCTCCATAAGCAGCGCATTGTGAAATCCGGGATCAAACTCCTTGCCTACTGCTTCGATTTCTTCCAGTCCGACTCTCTCGAGCACACCCCGAAATTGTTTATAGATCATGTTCATGCCTTCCAGCAATCCGTCGCTGCCGTTGCCTTCCTGACATAAGGCCCGTTCAAAATTGTCCAGAACATCCAGCATCTCTGTCACGAGTTTTTCATTGGCATAGGAGTGGATGTCGATGCGCTCTTTTTCACAACGTCTTCGATAGTTTTGAAAGTCAGCGGCCAATCTTAAATACTTAGTTTCCATTTCTTCGTATTGGCTCTTGTCCTGGGACGCCTCCTCTGCGGATTCTTCACTCTTCATATCTTCCACGGCGCTTTCATTTACAGGCGGTTTCCCATGATGCGTTTTTTCGGCCGTGCTTTTCTTCTTTTCAGTATTCTTTTCCAAATCCTTATCCCCTTTGCTTTTACTCATCGTTATCATATCCTCCAGTCAGCTTAAACGAATTTTCAAGATTCTCCGTTAAGAATTCAATGACTGATGTAACTTCTCCATATTTCATCCTGGTCGGCCCGATAACACCCAGTTTGCCCACCATTCGCCCGTCCACATGATAGGTGGCAGTCACAAGGCTGCAATCCTGCATTATCTCGTCAGTGTTTTCATCTCCAATGGTTATGATCACACCGTTGCCCCTGTTGACCAGAGTCTTTGTGAAATCATCTTTACGGTTGAGCATCTCAAGAAACGCCTTGGCTTTTTCAAGATCATTATACTCCGGTATGTTGAATATATTGGTCAACCCATCCATATAGAGCTGCACATTCAACATGTCTTCCAGGGTTTTCATAAAGTTTGGCATAATGTTTTCTGCCAACCCGCAAAGAGCTTTTGCATCGGTTTTTACAGCATTTATAATGTCGTAGGTCAATGCTTCGCTAATCGTTTTGCCTTTGAAATTGTATGTCAGGCATTTGCTAAGCAGCTCCAGACCATCTTCGGTGTAATTTGTCTTGAGCCTTAGCGCCATATTTGACACCTTGCCGCTATCCGCCACGATCATCAGCACCACTGCTTCTTCATCAACGGGCAGAAGCCTGACATATTTAAGCTTATCCTCGTCAGGCTTAGGGGTGATTGCAAATGAAGTAAGGTTCGTTATTTCAGAAAGCACTGTTGCTGCCTGTTCGATCAGCTTGTTGAACTCCATCATGTTTTTAGAGAGTCTTTCTGATATGACTTTTTTAACTTCAGGCTGCAGCTCGCTCTTTTTCATCAGACCGTCCACATAAAGCCGGTACGCTTTAGTCGAAGGTACCCGCCCTGCCGAAGTATGAGGATGGGTCAAAAACCCCATTTCTTCCAGATCGCTCATCTCGTTTCTAATGGTTGCCGGGCTGATGCCCATGTCATACTTTTTAGAAAGAGTCCTTGAACCCACCGGTTCGGCTGAATGTATAAAGTCTGCTATTATTGCTTGCAATATTTGCAGTTTTCTTTCGTTTAAATCCATATTTCGCCCTCCTTCGGGCCTTGGTATAAGATCGTTTTCTTTTGTTAGCACTCTTTGTGTATGAGTGCTAATCATATTAATAAAATAACACTGCAGGCAGATATTGTCAACAGTGTTTTTTAAAGTTTTTTACTATAAATTCTTTGAATTAACAATGCTATTTCGTCTTTTCATCCGGGTAGTAAAACAGCATGTGCTTCAGTGCCACATACATCTCATCCAATTTCTCAAAGGTTTTGTCATAGGCCTTTGCCACCGGCGGGCTGGACAAGGCCAGGACACATATAGCAGCAAGCCCGAAAATGCACAGGTAATAAACTAGCACGTTTGGATTCGGAAGTCCGTTGACTTTTATGACATACCTCACAAATAAATGAAAAATATAAATCGGCATCGTGTTCATCCCGATATAGGTGAGATAACTCCGTTTTGTAGGAATGATATTGATCATCAAAACGATCCATGCGCAAGCCAGGATAAATATGAGGATTCTCATGGCTATGTCCATCCACCATTCTACGCCTATTTCAGCAGCTGTCGTCTTGAGCAGATAAAATCCTACCGGGACTACTTTATTGAAAGCCAGAAGGCAGGAGACTCCGATCAATATGGCAGCCAGGCTCATGGACTGCCAGGTTTTAAGATGCTGCAGCGATTCCAGTCTTTCCTTGGAGCAATAATATCCCAGCATGAAGAACGGAAAGTAGGAAACTGTTCTTCCCAGCGCCAAAAATTCATCAAAAATCGGGATCTGCCCCGCCGCCAAGTACAGCAGTATACACAGCGGCAGCAGATGTTTGATGCGGATGAGGTCTTTCAGAAAAAATCTGTAAAAAAATACAGAAAAGAGAAACCAGAGCGCAAAAGGAGGCATCAAAAAATTGAGCTTGGCTGCGCCGAAATACAGGTATCTGAAAAAGTAGAATACCACAGTGAAAACCAGATACGGCAGCATAAAGGTTTTAAACGCAGTTTCTCTGGCTCTCTGAGGCTTCTTGGAAAAATATCCTGACAGGAACATAAATGCCTGCATAACGAACACATTGATCGTGATATAAACCACTCCGCCCAATGATCCCTGGGAGAAATCACCAGCCACTCGGGTGAAGTGGGAAACAGGAATACTGGCGATCAGCAGTCCTCTGAAGGTATCGAACATATAATTTCGTTCTGTCATAACCTACCCGCTTTCATCATCAAATAATTATTCAGCCCAGCCTAGAGAGCATTTCACCGCTTTCTTCCAGCCCTTCAGCAGCCTCTCTCGTTCTTCCTTCTCCATCCCGGGATCATACTTTTTATCAAGCTGCCAGTTGTCCAGCACGTCTTCCCTGTTTTTCCAGAAGCCTGTAGCCAGGCCCGCCAGATAAGCCGCTCCCAACGCTGTCGTTTCCGTACAACGTGGCCGGATCACCGGCACTCCCAGCAAGTCGGCCTGGAACTGCATAAGAAAATTGTTGGCAGAGGCTCCGCCATCCACTTTAAAATCGGGTATCGTAATGCCCGAATCTTTTTCCATAACCTTTAAAAGCTCATAGTTTTGGTACGCGATAGACTCCAGCGCTGCCCGGGTCAGATGGTTGCTGTTGGTCCCTCTCGTTATTCCCAAGATGGCCCCCCTTGCATATTGATCCCAGTATGGCGCTCCCAGCCCTACAAAAGCCGGTACCATATATACCCCTCCGTTGTCCTTTACGGACGTAGCCATAGCTTCGGCATCTGAAGAGCTTTTTATGATGCCCAGCTCATCTCTGAGCCACTGAATCGCTGCTCCGGCGATAAATATCGAGCCTTCCAGCGCATAAGTGATCCTTCCGTTCAGGCCCCAGGCTATCGTTGTCAGCAGTCCGCTTTCTGTCAAAAGCGGCTGGTCGCCAATATTCATTAAGAGAAAGCCTCCGGTGCCGTAGGTGCTCTTGATTTCTCCCGGTTGAAAGCATGTCTGTCCGAAAAGAGCCGCCTGCTGGTCCCCTGCTGCACCGGATATTTTTACAGGACTGCCAAAAATGTCATCCGTGGTCTCTCCATAGATCCTTGAGGATTCTACCGGTTCGGGCAGCATGCATCGCGGGATATCAAGGAGAGTCAATATTTCCGGATCCCAATCCAAAGTATTGATGTTGAACATCATGGTCCTTGACGCATTGGAATAATCCGTCACATGGATTTTCCCGCCTGTAAGTTTCCATATCAGCCAGGTTTCCACAGTGCCGAAAAGCAGATCGCCCTGCTTCGCCTTTTCCCGTGCTCCAGGCACATGGTCAAGGATCCATTTCAGTTTCGTAGCCGAAAAGTACGCGTCGATCAGGAGTCCCGTCCTTTTCTGGATGAATTCAGTCAGCCCGCGTTCTTTCAATTCATCGCAGTAGGCTGCGGTTCTTCTGCATTGCCAAACGATGGCATTGTGGATAGGCTTTCCGGTTTTTCTGTCCCACACAACTGTGGTCTCCCGCTGATTCGTAATGCCCATAGCGTCCACGTCATCAGGTCCTGCATCAGCTTTTTCCAGGGCCTCCCTGGCCACCTCCAGTTGAGTGGTGAAAATCTCCTCGGCATCATGCTCGACCCAGCCCGGCTTGGGATAGATCTGACGGAATTCTTTTTGAGACAAACTGATGGCTCTTCCGCTTTGATCGAATAAAATGCAGCGGGAGCTTGTGGTGCCCTGATCCAATGCCATGACATACTTTCCCATGGATCTTCTCCTTTCTCAGCCTGATCTGCGCAAAGCTTGAGGATTCAGATAATGCTGCCCAGATTCAGACAAACTCGGATAAAATTCTATTTGAAATGTCAAAACCCTTGACCGTAAATCTCATGAAGCCCTCCCGGACCTCTAACCAGCCGTTTTGTTCGTATTGCCCGACCAGATCCCTCTGCTCAGGGTAGAATTCAAAGAGTTCTCTTCCAAAACGCTGACGGAAGTCCTCCAGGCTGATCCCCCGGGTCTTTCTCATCCCGGTGAATATATATTCAGATACATCATCTTTCAGATCATTCTTGTGCTGCCAATTGATCTTTTCTCCATGAATATAGCTTTGCAAATCTTGGGTCATGCTGAACCGCAGCCCATCGATATAAGAATGCGCTGCCAAGCCCAGCCCCAGATAGTTTTCCATCGACCAGTATTTCAGATTGTGCCGGCACTCATATCCTTGTTTGCATGCATTGGATATCTCATAATGGTTGTAGCCCGCCGCCTTCAACCCATCAATGGCCATATGGTACATTTTCCGGTCCAGCGCATCAGAAATCTGTTGTATTTCGCCTCTTTTGAGCATATTGTAAAACCTGGTGTTCTCTTCGATCTGCAGACTATAAAACGAAATATGCTCCGGGGCCAGCTCCACTGCTTTTCGAAGGGTATTCGCCCAGATTTCCAAGGAATGGCCTGGGATGGCAAACATCAAATCTATATTGATATTATCGAATCCGTATTTTCTGGCAAGTGCATAATTCCCCAGAAATTCGTCAACGCTATGGATCCGGCCGAGGTTCTTGAGCATGCCGTCATCCAGCGACTGTACGCCGATGCTGAGTCTGTTGACACCGGCCGACCTATAGGCTCCCAGTTTGCCTGCTGACAGAGTCCCCGGATTCGCTTCCAGTGTGATCTCCGCCTCGCTGTCCACAGGAAAACTCTCCCGAACCGATGCAATGAGCTCACAGATCAGGCTTTCATCTATAAGAGACGGGGTGCCGCCCCCGAAAAATATCGTGTCGACTTGGAAACGATTATCGTACAAACGCCCCCATCGCCTTATTTCTTTGACCAGCTCTGCGGTATACTCCCTTTTCAGTTTGTCTTCACAGCCTTCAAAGGAAACGAAATCACAATAGCTGCACTTCTTGACACAGAATGGTATATGGATATATAAACCCAGACTACTTGTTGTCATCATATTTCAAGACTGCCGTAAACGCTTCCTGAGGCACTTCCACGCTTCCGAATTGGCGCATTCTCTTCTTGCCTTCCTTTTGCTTTTCAAGGAGCTTTTTCTTTCTCGAAATGTCTCCGCCATAGCATTTGGCGATAACGTCTTTTCTATAGGCCTTCACAGTGGATCTGGCTATGACCTTCTGACCTATGGCTGCCTGTATAGGCACTTCAAACTGGTGCATCGGGATGATTTCCTTCAGCTTTTCACAGACGAAACGACCACGGTTATAGGCTTTGGATTCATGTACGATCATGGAGAAAGCATCCACTAAATCTTTGTTCAGCAGGATATCAAGCTTGACCAATTTCGATTTTTCGTATCGGTCAAATTCGTAGTCCAGGGATCCATATCCTCTGGTTTTCGACTTAAGCGCGTCAAAAAAGTCATAGATGACCTCGTTCAAAGGCATTTCATAATGGAGATGGACCCTTTCAGGGGTGATGTACTCCATGTGCAGCATCTTGCCCCGACGATCCTGGCAAATTTCCATAATGCTGCCCACATAATCCTTGGGGATCATGATGTTCGCTTTGACGACAGGCTCTTCGATATGATCGATTTCCATCGGATTCGGGAGATTGCTTGGATTCTGGATCATGAGGATGTCGCCATTATTCATAACGACCTTATAGATTACACTCGGCGAGGTGGTGATGACGCCAAGATCAAATTCCCTTTCAAGCCTTTCGACAATGATCTCCATATGAAGAAGCCCTAAAAAACCGCACCGGAACCCGAAGCCCAGAGCTGTAGATGTTTCTGGTTCAAAATTGAATGCCGCATCATTGACCTGGAGTTTTTCCAGTGCGTCTTTGACATTTTCGTACTTTTCACCTTCTGCCGGATATATTCCGCAATACACCATGGATTGAACTTTCTTGTATCCCGGAAGCGGATTCTCTGTCGGATTGGCATCAAGAGTGATCGTATCCCCCACTCTTGCATCCGATACCTGCTTGATGCTAGCGCAAATATAGCCTACATCCCCGGCCTTTAATTCTTCGCAAGGCACCGGACCCGGAGCATGATAGCCCACCTCTGTCACCTCATACTTCTTCTTCGTGTTCATGAGGCGAACGATGTCACCCTTCTTTACCCGGCCGTCGAATATCCTTGTATAGATCACCACACCCCTATAGTTATCGTAATAGGAATCAAAAATAAGGGCTTTCAGCTTGCCGTTTTCATTTCCCTTCGGCGCCGGGATTTTTTGCACCACCGCTTCCAGCACATCTTCTATGTTGATGCCCTCTTTTGCAGAAATAAGAGGAGCTTCTTCAGCGTCGATGCCAATGATCTCTTCGATCTCCAGCTTGATTTCGTCAGGGCGGGCGCTTGCCAGATCGATTTTATTCAACACTGGTATGATCTCAAGGTCTTCATCCAGCGCAAGATAGACATTCGCAAGGGTTTGAGCCTCCACGCCCTGAGTGGCGTCCACAATAAGTATCGCTCCTTCGCATGCTGCAAGGCTTCTTGATACTTCATAGGTAAAGTCGACATGTCCCGGGGTGTCGATCAGATTAAAGATGTAATCTTTGCCATCCTCGGCTTTGTAGGCCAAGCGCGTTGTCTGCAGCTTTATAGTGATCCCACGTTCCCTTTCAAGATCCATGTTGTCCAGATACTGTTCCTTCATGTCTCTTTGGGCAACCAGACCGGTTTTTTCGATTATACGGTCCGCCAGCGTCGATTTGCCATGGTCAATATGGGCAATAATGCAAAAGTTCCTGATACGTTCCTGGTATTCGTTCATATATTCCTCACTTGCGTTTATTTTTTTAATTTATACATTTTACTTTATATGAAGTGGCTGTTCAATATACAATCATGATTATACAGGATAATTGCTATGATTGTAACCTATTTGCCGTGAAATCGATGGAATTGCAACTTCTTTCGATTTTAATGTTTAGAAGCAACAAAATGTTGGGTATAAAGTTACTATGCCGAAACGGCAAGAACAAATTTTTCAAGGAGGTATTATGATGGCTGATTTAAAAGGCACCAAGACTGAGGCGAACTTAATGGCAGCATTTGCCGGAGAATCCCAGGCAAGAAACAAATATAACTACTATGCGTCGAAGGCGCGCAAGGACGGATATGAGCAGATCGCCAATATATTTGACGAAACCGCTCTTAATGAAAAGGAACATGCAAAACTCTGGTTCAAAGCATTCCATGGTATTGGAGACACCTACGAAAATCTTTTGGACGCAGCGGCTGGAGAGCTTTATGAATGGACAGAAATGTATTCTGAAATGGCCAAAACCGCCAAAGAAGAAGGTTTCGATGAAATCGCCGCTATGTTCGAGGGCGTTGCCAATATTGAGAAAGAACATGAAGAGCGCTACAGAAAGCTGGCAGCCAATATCAAAGGCGCTACCGTGTTCAACAAGGTCTCCGATGTGGAATGGCATTGCGGCAACTGCGGACATGTGATGGTAAGCGCTGAGGCTCCTGAGGTGTGTCCGGTTTGCTCACATCCGAAAGCGTTTTTCCAGATCAGGGCGAAAAATTATTAATATCATCTTGATTTCAAATGAAAAACTGATATTAACCAAAAACATCTAAACATTAGAGTAAAATTGCAAGGAGAAATCGACAAATCTCGTTGCAATTTTAATTTTCTTCATATATACTAATTGTTGCGTGAAAAAAACCATAGAGAAAGTGGGGAAAATAATTATGGCAAACATTAAATCCGCAAAAAAAAGAATCAGAGTCATCAACAAAAAGACTGCAAGGAACAGAAGAGTTAAAAATCACCTTAAGGCGATCCTTAAGAATTTTGAATCGGCTTTAACTGCAGGAGATCTGGACACAGCTAAGGATAAGCTGGCCATGGCAGAAAAGAAGCTTAAGCAGGCAGCTGCCAAAGGCACGATCCACAAGAACGCTGCATCAAGAAAAGTATCGAGACTGACTCGTAGATTCAACAAGGCGAAAGCCGAATAATCTCACCCGTCCCCACACGGTGTATAAGTTAAATACGCCACAAAAAAGCAAATCAAAAAAGGCCGGAGTGTCTCCCGGCCTTTTTTATTTTTATTTTCTCTTTTGTTTACCCGCTCCCTTGTTATTTAATAGCCGCTTCCAGGGCAAGCTTCATCATATCAGTGAATGCGATTTGCCGTTCCTCCGTTGTGGATCGTTCTCCTGTAATGAAATGATCGCTGATAGTCATCATAGCGGCAGCATTTCTTCTCAGATATGCCGCATTCATGTATAGGGCTGCCGCTTCCATTTCGACTGCCAGTACGCCCATTTTTGACCACTTCTTCCACCAATCGTCTCCGAGTTCATAAAACACGTCGCAGGAGACTACATTCCCGGGGAATATACGGATATTGTTTTCTTCAGACGCTATCCTTATCTTCTGCAGGATATCCCAGTTGGCACAAGGAGCAAAATTGCCCGGAAGGTCGAAAGCGTGGACATAGTTAGAATCCGTGGATGCTGATAATGCCACCACAATATTTCCGATTTTGATTTTTTCACTGAATGATCCCGCTGTCCCGATCCGTATAAGAGTCTGGACGCCATATTCGCTCATGAGTTCCCATGAATAGATGCCCATTGAAGGCATTCCCATGCCGGTGCCCATTACAGATACAGGAACACCCTTGTAAGTCCCTGTGTAGCCCAGCATGTTCCTGATCTCATTAAAACATTTTGGGCCTTCCAGGAAGTTCTCGGCAATATATTTCGCCCTGAGAGGGTCTCCGGGCAGTAATATGGATTCTGCAATATCCCCCTTATTCGCTGCATTGATGTGTGTGCTCATATGCTCCTCCTTTAGACAAATATTCTGTTCGATTTATTGATTGTTGATTATTGATTATTGTTATCGTTGCTATACGAAGCTGCAGGCAAAAATAAAAATAAGAATACAGATGACATCCGCCGCGGCTAAAATGAGATACCATTTTGTCCGACTCATTGCCCGGCCCGCCCATGCGTACTTGGGTTCCTGTCCGTCACGTTGACGTCCCCTGCTTTTCGCAGCATTGTAAAAGCACTGTAGCAAAATGACTAAAGTAAAAACCATCGCCAATCCGAAAGCGATCGCAATGAGCTTCTGAACCGGATTTCCTTCATACAGCAATGGCTGCTCCTCAGCCATAGCCATGGATACGAGTATGAATACCGCTGTCAATAGCATTGCCGGTATCGTCTGTGACCGCATCAATGATTTCCGATAATGCCTTTCGTCTTCTGTCAGGTCTCTTCTCATGGGCATCTCCTCAGCTTCCGTGCCGGGGATGGCTTTCAAGATCGTGGCCTCGCCCCAGGTACAGACCACTTCCCAGCCTTTCTCAGCCAGGTCGCCTTGTCGGCTGTCGTATATGTGTCCCCCTTCTACGCTGAAAAAGCCGATATGATAATACGCCTTTGCGGGTTTTTCTTTTCTATAGGTCGCCCGATGATACTTCTGGTCTATGGAAACCAGATAATAACCTTTGCCGGCCTTTTCCTTGAGATATTCTTTTGCAACCGTGAAATCTGTTGGAAAGAACGGCCAAAACTCTTTCATAAGCTTGTTTGAACTCAATGCTGTCACCTTTGCCTTTGTTGTTTATTCTTTTGTTATGTCTGCAAAGCCGGATCCAAAACCCCAGACGGTATCCACATGAATGCCCGTAATAAAGGCTTCCTGGTCGTTTTGTGCAATAAATCTTCTGATCAGAACGCTCTCTCTTGGTGAGCAAAGGACTTCCAGCTTGTTGTGTATTTTGCCGGTATATTCGCCCACGACTTCCGAACAGGAAACTCCTCTTCTTACTTCTTCAATAATATAACTGGAAATGACATCCTTATTATCCGTGATGATTTCAAGCTTCACTATTTTTGTTTCAAAGCCAAACATGACATAGTCGATGGCCTTTGCCATGATGACTTGGGTCACCAATGCATATAGAGCGATATTTCTGCCGAAGATGAAAGCGGATGCAATGATCACGGTGGCATCGATGGCAAGAAGTATCTTGCTTATGGGGGCATGGGGCAATAAGCGTTTTTTGACGATTTTTGCTATTGCGTCTGTGCCGCAGAAGCTGTAGCCCCGCCAGAAAACCAGCCCGGAGCAGATCCCGCCGAAAACTCCGCAGAAAATCGCCGCCAGGATCACATCATGTTCTTCGAGCAGCTCGAAATGAAATTGTTCAAATAGAAAGATGACTGCGGGATATAAAATCGTCAGAAACAGCAACTTCCTCAATTCTCTCAACCCGAGGAATATCCACACCAGGATTATGATAACCAGGGATCCTGCATAATATAAAATGCTGAAATCCAGCTTGATAAAGGTCTGGACGATCCTTACAACGCCTGTCAATCCGCCGCTTGTCAGTCCGTTGGGCAGCATGACTGCTTCTAAGGAAAAAGCGCCTACCGCACAAGCGAATAAAATGATCAATATATCGATGACTGCTGATTTAATTTTTTGTCTGGAGGGTTTATGTATTTTTCCCACTTAGATCAAACTCCCTGTAATATCTGTTTCCAAAGACGTCAACGGCCACGATGCTGATCCGGCCAAATTCCGTCGCTATTTTACGAAAACGCGTCTCGAGGTGATTTTTATCTCTGGCCAGCAAAACATCGGCCTTGTGCAGCGACCCGTCATAATCAAGATCAATGCTCCAATATTCTATGAGGCTTAATGAGTCTTCTTTGATCAGCTTAGAAAGAATGCTTTTACCTTTTTCGTCTGTAGGAAATTCACGATTTGCCGGATTGTATTTATTAAGCTCAATTTCCAGCATCCATTTGTCGCTTAACTCTATCGGGGATATCTCTGCGAAGACTTCCAGCCCCGAATCCGGTCCAGTTGCCTTCCCCTGATCATCCATGCAGAAGGCAAAGGATGCCCCCGCGCCTGCCAAACGTTTAACGGAATTTACACTTGCAACGGTGCCGCTGTCGCAGCTGATGAACTTCCTGTCCATTCTGTTTGCCACTGCCGCCAGAGTCCCTGATCCTCCGAAGAAATCTGCACAAATATCGCCCGGCTTGCTGCAGCTTTGAATGATTCTTTCCAGAAGGCTTTCAGGCTTCTGCGTCGCATACCCTGTTCTTTCCGAAGAAGTGCGCCCCACCATGTCAAGCTGCCATACGTCTTTCATGTTGACCTGCGTATACCAGCCGATTTCATCTTTAAATTCCTTGACTCCCTTGAATCGATAAGGCTTAAAGCCGCGATTATAGGATTTCTCTGTTTGTGGTGTAAAATAATACTTATCAGTCTTGCCGTAGAAAAGAAGCGTATCGTGCTTCCGGCTATAGTGTCTTTTGCTGGTGCCTCCGGATTTATATTGCCATATCACTTCGTTGACGAAATTTTTCTCGCCGAAGATTTCATCAAGAATGATTTTAACATAGTGGACAACGTGCCAGTCCAGGTGGATCCAAAAGCATCCGCCATCCGAAAGAAGTTCCTTCATAATCAGAAACCGGATGGTCAGCATCCGCAGATAGCTTTCAAGACCATGCTCCCAGATGTCATTATAGGCAAACACTTTGATTGACTCCGAGCCTTTCAATTTTTCCGAATAAAGCCTCAAAACAGCATCATAATTGGCTTTTGAAAAAAATGGAGGGTCTATATATATCAACGCCAGCTTCCCTTTGAAGCCCCTTTTCAACAGCTCTCCCATGAAAACAATATTATCTCCCATTGCTACCAGATTTTGACCGGGAGCAAGGGTTGCCCCATCAAAGCGTTCTTTATCGTGGGTATTGACGAGCTCAGTCACCATGAAATGCCGGTCCTCAGTGTTTTCATCAACGTCAGACATGATTGTGTTAAAAGCAGTTCTGCTGTCTTCTATAATCGATGACAATGCGTAAATCAAACTCATATCTATCCTTTCCGGGCTCAATCTTTTTCATAAGGCGTGCCATCTGCCTTAGGAGCTACAGCCTTGCCCACCACGCCGATCAAAACGATGATGGTCGCCAGATAAGGCACCATTGCCAGGAATTCGCTTGGTGCATCGATCCCAAATGACTGGGCTTGGATCTGGATCGCCGAGCAAAGCCCAAACAACAGGCATCCGGACAGTGCACCGACAGGGTGCCATTTTCCGAAAACCATGGCTGCCAAAGCAATAAATCCTTTACCGGCAACCATGCCTTCCCTGAATAACCCTACGGTTCCCACCGAAAGACACGCTCCTGCAAGTCCTGCTAATACGCCGGATATTAAAACACATGTCCAGCGAGTTTTATATACACCGATCCCCACCGTATCAGCGGCTCTCGGATGTTCGCCTACTGCTCTGACATGAAGTCCCCAAGGTGTTTTCCAAAGAATATAGTAAGTTACAAAAACCAGCATGAAGGAAAGGTAGACAAACGGTGTGAACTGTTTGCATAAGTCCCCTAATATCGGAATCGCCTCAAGGAATTTAAAAGGATTCGATGTCAGCATATCAGGACAGATCGGGGTCGATCCAGAACGGTGCCATATCAGTTCCAGCAGGAACGCTGTCAACGCAGCAGCCAATAAATTGATGGCCGTACCCGCTATGATCTGGTTTCCCTTCAGATTGATGGAAATCACGGCAAGAAGAGAGGCGGCGATGACACCGAAAAGTATGGCTGCAACAACGCCGATCCATGCATTGCCGGTGATATGTGTGAACCAGACGGAGAAGAATGCGCCAAAAATCATGATCCCTTCCAGTCCGATATTCACTACTCCGGATCTTTCGGAGAAAACGCCGCCCAGAGCAGCGAGCAAAAGGGGCGTGGCTAATCTTATAGCGGAAGCTACAACAGCAAGTATAATGGCTGTATTCATTCTATATCCCCTCCTTGCCGGCTCCTGCCGAGGCTTGTTTGCCGCCGTCGACCCCTGATCTCTTCATTTTTCGTTTTTCGAAATACTCCGGAACGTATTTCATCAGCAGCGAACCGGCTACGAAAACAAGAATAACGGCAGAGATGATCTTCGTTATTTCCTTTGGTATGCCAGACAGCTGCATCTGTCTGGAGCCATTATCCAATATGCCGAACAGAAGAGCCGCCGGTATGCATCCCAGCGGATGACTCAAGCCTACCAGCGCAACAGACAGTCCTGTAAATCCGTATCCCGGAAGCTCCGTAGACTGATTCACCATGTAGACCAATCCCAGGATCTGCACCGATCCGGCAAGTCCTGCCAGTCCTCCGGATATAAACATTGCTAGAAAGGTATTTTTTTTATTGTTTATGCCGCCATATTCCGCTGCTTGCGGGTTCAATCCGACACCTCTGATTTCGTATCCCAAGGTCGTCTTGAAGAGGAGAAACCACATTCCGACAGCAGCAGCCAGCGCTATCAGAATGCCTGTATGTGCGCTGGAATATCCAAAGGCAGGTATAAATTCTTTAAATTTTGTCAGGCGGGCAGCATCAGGTACAATCACCGTATGCCCCTTTGATATATCCCCCAGAATCGTCGAAGGATTTAACACTGTTCGAACCAGATAATTGGAAAGGTATAAAGCGATCCAGTTTAGCATAATGGTCGATATGACTTCATTGATGCCCATATTGGCTTTCAGGATTCCTGCGATGCCGCCCCAAACGCCTCCGGATAATATCCCGAGCATCAGAAGAAGCGGCACCAGTATAAATGAAGGCAATCCCTGTAAATACCAGGCGCCGGCTACTGTTACGATCGACGCCATGACATACTGCCCTTCACTACCTATATTAAAGAGCCCGCATCTGAATCCAATTGCAGCTGAAAGGCCGGTCAGCAAAATTGGGGTGACCTTATATAACGTTTCGCCGAAGCTTGGGATCGAGCCAAGACTTCCTCTGAATAAAGCGGCATAAGCGGTGGCTGGATTGCTTCCCGCGATCAGAATGCATACAGCACCGACTATAAAACCTACAATGACTGCGATAACCGGCAGTTTGAGCACATCCCATGTAAATTTCAATTTATTCTTCATGGTTCCGCACTCCTTCCTCTTCCAAAGAACCTCCGGTCATCATAATGCCCAGCTTTCTTTCGGAGGCGTCTTTGGCATCCATGATGCCTACGATCTTACCCTGATATATTACGGCGATCCTGTCAGCGAGATTCATGACCTCTTCCAGTTCCAGTGAAACCAGCAGCACCGCCTTATTATTTTCTCGCTGCTCCAGAAGCCTTCTGTGCACAAATTCGATGGCGCCGACATCCAGTCCTCTCGTTGGCTGGGAAGCAATCAGGAGTTGCGGATCTTTGTAAAACTCCCGGGCTATGATGACTTTCTGCTGGTTGCCGCCGGATAAGGATCCGGCCTTTACGTTTTCGTCGGGAGTCCTGATGTCAAATTCCTGTATCAAGGTGTTGCCGTGTTTATGGATCTCCTTGTAATTCATGATGCCCCGGTTGGCAAAAGGTTTTATATAATGATATCCGAGGATCAGATTTTCCGCCAAAGTACTTTGAAGGATGAGCCCTCGCTTTTGACGATCTTCTGGAATATGACCGGTTCCCGCTTCGATCACCTTTCTCGGTTTCGCGCCCGTAATGTCCTGGCCGCTGACTTTGACTTTTCCTGACGCCACTTTTGTCAAACCGGTAAGGGCCTCGACCAGTTGTTTCTGGCCGTTCCCATCCACTCCTGCAATGGCGAAAATTTCTCCGGCATGGACTTCGAAGGAAATCCCCTTGACAACATCCAGTTTCCTATGGTCCTTGACCACAAGGTTTTCCACGGACAGGATCACATCTCCCTGTTTTTTGTCTGTTTTTTCGGAAGTGAGTTCTACTTCCCGGCCCACCATAAGTTCAGCCAACTCATCGGCATTTGTTTCCTGAGTGTTCAAAGTGCTGACGATTTTTCCTCTCCTGATGACTGTGACTCTATCGCTCATGCTAAGAACTTCTTTGAGTTTATGGGTGATCAGCACGATAGACTTCCCTTCATCAGTCAGCTTGCGCAAAATGGCCCCTAACTCTTCGATTTCCTGAGGTGTCAGTACTGCCGTCGGTTCATCCAGGATCAGGACTTCCGCTCCCTTGTACAATGCTTTAAGGATTTCCACTCTTTGGGAAAGCCCCACAGAAATATCTTCGATGAAGGCATCAGGATCCACTTCCAAACCGAATTCGTCTGAAACTTGCCGGACCTTTTGAGTTGCGGTATTCATATCCAGCTTCAGGCCTCCGAGCAAGCTGGGCTCATTTCCTAAAACAATGTTCTCTGTGACCGTGAAGTTTTCAACCAGCATAAAATGCTGGTGCACCATGCCGATGCCCAGACTTATAGCGGAAATTGGACCCTTGATATTTACCTTGCTGCCATTTATGAAAATATCCCCTGACGTCGGTTGATACAACCCGTAAAGGATATTCATCAAAGTAGTTTTCCCCGCGCCGTTTTCCCCTAAAAGAACGTGGATCTCGCCTTTTTCAAGGTCAAAATTCACATGATCATTAGCAATCGTGCCTGGAAAAACCTTGGTAATGTTTTTCATCTCAACGACTTTTGACAAAATAATACCGCCTTCCTCTATGGGATGAGGTTTGGAAGCCCACTATACCCTGTATTTACTTAAGGCCAGGCAAAAGCCTGGCCTTAAAATTGATAAGCTTTTAAATGGAACGATTACTCTGCCATAAATGCTTCATAAGTTTCTGCATCATATGGGACCACCAATTCGCCCGAAATGATTTTGGCAGCCCATTCATCTACGGCTGACATTACATCCTCCGGAACGTTTCCGGCCTTATCGCTTACACCAACACCTTCATCTGCCAATGTAAATTCTATAGGGCTTCCATCAAAGGTTCCCTCTACAACCTCTTTGATGGCATTATACGTCGCTGTGTCAACTCTCTTGATCATAGAGCAAAGTACATGCTCAGGATCTAATGCCGACTGGTCCTGGTCAACGCCGATAGCCCAGAATCCCTGCTCCCCTGCTGCCTGGATGACGCCGATCCCGCATCCACCCGAAGCATGGTATATCACGTCTGTGCCGAGTTTGTTCTGTGCCAGAGCGTTCTCCTTGCCGAGAGCCGCATCGCTGAATGATTGTGTATAATTTACGAGTACTTGAGCATCCGGTTTCACGGATTTAACACCTGCTTCAAAACCATACTGGAATTTTTCGATCAAAGGGAACTGCATGCCGCCGACAAAGCCGATAATGTCTGTCTGGCTGGTCATAGCCGCAACGATGCCCACCAGGAAGGACCCTTCCTGTTCACTGAAAGTCAGCGCTGCTACATTTTTGGCTTCGACGGATGAATCGATAAGTGCGAAGGCCTGTTCAGGATACTGTTCAGCACCCTGCTGGGTTGCTTCAGCCATCAGGAAACCATTACAAATGATGAGATCCGCGCCGGCTTCAACTGCTGCAGAAATGTTTGGAAGATAATCGTCTGACGAAGCAGATTCGATAACTTGGGTTTCGACGCCAAAATCTGTTTTTGCCTTTTCACAGCCTGCCCAGGCTGCGTCATTGAAGGACTCGTCGCCAAGACCGCCGGTGTCTGTGATAAGTACGATCAGTGGTGCATCTTCAGCCGGAGCTTCTTCATTCCCGCCGCAGGCTGTCATACCAAATACCAGTAACACACACAGTAATAAAGCTAGTATTTTTTTCATTTGCTACTCCTCCTAAATATTCTGACAAAATAACCTAAAATCATTATAATGGATAGTTATACCAAAATAAAGCCTTTTATAGTTATTTTGTATTCACCCTTCCGCCGCCAAAGCTTAATAGAATTGCGGTTTTCGGTGCTTCAGCAAAGGCAGCTGTTCCCTAACAGCCATGACCCTGTCCAAATCGATATCCGAATATATGATCTCTTCATCTAGCCCGGCATGGGCGTCGAACTCGCCCCATGGATTCGCGACACATGATCCGCCATAGGCCTGATACGGTCCGTTCAGGTCCCGCGCAGGCGAGCAGGCTGCGAAATAAACCTGATTATCAAGGGCCCTGGTCCGGATAGTAATATCCCAGTGCGCTTCTCCCGTTGGCACGCTGAATGCCGCCGGCAGAACGATCAGCAGGGCTCCCTCCAGTGCCATTTTTCTGAAAAATTCCGGAAACCGGACATCATAGCAGATCCCCACGCCTATGCGGCACAGATCCAAATCCGCCAATGTCGCTCCGTTACCTGGTGTAAGGGTTTCGGATTCCATGAATCTGATCCGCCCAGGAACGTCAATATCAAACAGATGGGTCTTTCGATGTTTTGCGACTACTTTGCCCTCTCTGTTAAAGATGAAGGATGTGTTGTAAACAAGGTCGTCATCCAATTCGGGTATGGAACCTCCCACCAGGTTGATGCCCAGCTCTTCAGCAAGTCCGCTCATGAAGCTGACCGTGTGGCCATGGCAAGTTTCAGCGTATTCCCTGAAATACTGGCTGGCATAAGGGCAGTTCCACATCTCCGGCAAAACAACGAGTTCTGCTCCGTTGAATGCGGCTTCTCTGATCATCTTTTCCGCTTTTTCGGAGGATTCTTTCTTGTCGAAGGAACCCTTCATCTGGATCAACGCTATTTTAAACATGAATCCTGTCCCTCCAATAGAAACGGGACCGCCGCAAACTGCTGTCGAAACAATTTGTAGCGATCCCCGCTTGTTGTCTAATTCAATACTTCACAGCCTTCAAGATCGATATGGCCTAATTGGTCTTTTTCCGCGCTAATGCTGACGACAAAGTCCAGATTATGGTCCTTTGATATATCTTTCAGCCTGGTAATAAATTCAGCAAGATCCGGAATCTCAAAGTCGGCATGCTTCAGTATGCTGTCGATGAATATGACTTCGATATCATGGTCTTGGCTGATGATCCCGTAAAGGAATCCGATGTATTCATCACAGTTGGTTATATGCGGATATTCCTCCATGCATATTACTCGTATACTATGTTTAAGGTCGTAAGTCAAACGTTGGTCTGTGTTAATAAAGACTACGCTTCCATTGCATTTTTCTACACAATCATTAGCCAGGTCAATCATCATTTTCGTCTTGCCGGTACCTTTGTGGCCCACTATTAACTTAACCATATTAACCGCCTCCTCATCTTCTCTCTAATCCACCTTTTCGGTGTTTCAACCTGCTATTAACTATTAAAAAGATTATACACTACAACTCCCATCTCCCGCAAGGCGAAGTTGCCCGCAGGCCGCATCAATGTCAGATCCCAGCTCCCGCCTGATCGTGGCGGGTATGCCTTTTGATTCGAGGATTTCTTTGAATTTGACCGCTGTGGCTTTTGCTGCGGCTTCAAGTCCGGTTTCATCAACCTTGTTCAAAGGAATGAGATTGACATGGCAAAGCATTCCTCGAAGGAGTTCTGCCAGTTCCTTCGCCATAGCCATACTGTCATTGACGCCAGCGATCAGCGCGTATTCGAAGGTGATGCGCCTTCCGGTCTTTTCTGTGTATTCCTTTGATGCAGCAATAATATCGCCGACATTGTACCTTTTGTTCATTGGCATTATCCGATTTCTCGTTTCATCATTGGGCGCATGAAGAGAAATAGCCAGATTCACCTGTGGAAATTCCTCTGCGAAACGTTTTATGCCGTCCACCAGACCCACTGTTGAAACGGTAATATTTCTCATGCCGATATTCAGACCGTCTTTATGATGAGCAAGCCGTATGAATGCAGCGATATTTTCATAATTGTCAAAGGGCTCCCCTATTCCCATTATCACGATATGATTGATTTTCTCGCCGGTTTCTCTTTCAACGCGAAGGATCTGATCCAGCATCTCGCCGGGAGACAGACTGCGGACCAGCCCTCCGATGGTGGATGCGCAGAACCTGCAGCCCATTCGGCAACCCACCTGGCTTGAAACGCATAGGGAGTTTCCATATTTATATTTCATAAACACGCTTTCTATCGTATTTCCGTCCATCAGGCGAAACAGATACTTTCTTGTTCCATCTGTTTTGGATTCCTGTATTTTGAGGATATCCGCAGTACCCGTTGAATACCCTGCTTTTGCAAGTTTCAACCGCAGCTCTTTGGGCAGATTGGCCATCTCCTCAAATGAAGATGCGCCTTTACTAAGCCACATGAAGATCTGCTTTGCACGGTATTTCGGCTCCGTCAGACTTTCCATGACCAATTCCAGCTGTTGGATGTCCAAGTCTTTCAAATTATTATTCATCGATCCCTGTTCTCCCCTGTCGAGTTCCTCTTCATTCATTTTTATATCCGCATTTCAGGCTGCCCGGAGCAATGCCCTTAAGGGCCTGTCTGTGCTAAATTGAAAATGCTATGCTTTTGGTTCAGGAGCATAGCATTTTGAACTGTTGGTTATTTGGTTCGCGCCCTGATGATCGTTTCAAGGCTTATTTTATCATAGATATCCTCTTCAAACTTATCAGAGTAATTCTTTAATTCTTCAAGGCTCAAGTCCTCAATGGCTTTTCCGCTGTTGATGCAATCCAGCACCATCCGGCCGATGATTTCGTGACAGTCCCGGAACGGGATGCCCTTCGAAACAAGATAATCAGCGGCGTCTGTGGCATTCATAAATCCACCTCTGGCAGCAGCCAGCATCACATCTGTATTGAACCTGGCAGTAGCCAGCATTTCTGTAAAAATGCCCAGGGATGCGGTCAATGTATCTCCAGCGTCGAAAACCGGCTCTTTATCCTCCTGCATATCCTTGTTATAGGCCAAAGGCAATCCTTTCATGACAGTCAGCAACGCCATAAGATCGCCGTAAACTCTGCCAGTCTTCCCTCTGATCAGTTCCGCCATATCAGGGTTCTTTTTCTGCGGCATAATACTGCTGCCGGTGCTATAGGAGTCATCGATTTCGATGAATCCGAACTCCTTCGAGCTCCAGATGATGATCTCTTCGCAAAATCTCGAAAGATGCATCATGGCTATCGACGCGCAGGAAAGGAACTCGATAGCGAAATCCCTGTCGCTTACGGCATCCATGGTATTTGTGCAGATCCCTTGAAAATCCAGTTCGGACGCCAGATAATCACGATCGGTATTGTAGGAAGTCCCCGCCAATGCGCAGGCTCCCAGCGGCATGCAATCCGTACGTTTTCTGCAGTCTGAAAACCGGCCGATATCCCTTTTGAACATCTCGGAGTAAGCAGTTAGATGCCAGGCCAGCGTCACCGGCTGGGCCCTTTGCAGATGGGTATATCCCGGAAGGATCGTATTTTTATGCTGCTCCGACAGACTGCCAAGAAGTTCTGTGAGTCTGTTTAGAGAAGCGCAGATTTCATCTATTTCGTCTTTGAGGTACAAGCGGAAGTCCGTTGCCACCTGATCATTTCTGCTGCGGGCCGTATGCAGCTTTTTTCCCACTTCGCCGATCCGTTCTGTCAGCACACTCTCAACACCCATATGGATGTCTTCATTTTCAACGGTGAATTCAATTTTGCCCTCTTCAATATCGGCGGAGATCCGCTGAAGACCCTTGACGATGGAATCAGCTTCATCATTTGAAATGATACCCTGTCTGGCAAGCATCTTTGCATGCGCTATGCTGCCTTTGATGTCCTGCTTATACATCCTCTGGTCAACAAATATCGAGGCGTTGAATTCATTAGCCGACGAACTCTCCGCCTTTGAGAATCTTCCTTTCCAAAGTTTCATGTGAAGTTGCTCCTCCTTCGCGGTTTTGCTTCTGTATAGCTCTGATTTTGAGCGGCAGGCTGAAAAGGTTGATGAAGCCTTCGGCGTCTTTCTGACAATATACCTCATCTTTGCTGAATGTAGCGAACTCTTCGCTGTACAGTGAATATGGAGATCTGGTTGCTGCGGCGATAGCATTGCCTTTATAAAGCTTCATCCTCACATCTCCCTCCACATCTTTCTGCGTGGAATCAACAAACGCCTGGATCGCTTCTCTGAGCGGAGTAAACCATAACCCGTCATATACCAGCTGAGCCCACTTTTGAGCTACGATATTCTTATATTGCATGGTATCCCTGTCAAGGATCAGTTTTTCAAGGGCTCCGTGCGCTTTATAGAGGATCGTTCCGCCGGGAGTTTCATAAACGCCCCTGGACTTCATACCCACCAGGCGATTTTCCACGATATCTATCGTGCCGACGCCATTTGCGCTGCCGAGATCGTTGAGTTTCTGAAGGAGTTCAACAGGTCCCATTGCCTTTCCGTCAAGGGCCACAGGTACGCCTTTTTCAAAATGTATCTCTACATACGAGGCTTCATCCGGTGCTTTCTCAATAGGAACGCTTAGTACATGTATGTCATCAAGATGTTCGTTCCAAGGATTCTCCAGATTGCCGCCTTCGTGACTGATATGCCAGATGTTTTCATCCCTGCTGTAGATTTTTTCAGTGGTTTGGGCGATCTTCACATGATGTTCCTTCGCATATTCGATGCATTCTTCCCTGGATGTGAGATCCCAGATACGCCATGGCGCAATGATTTTGATGGCAGGGTTGAGCGCTTTGACTGTGGATTCGAAACGAACCTGGTCATTGCCTTTTCCGGTGCAGCCATGCGCGATGCTGTATGCGCCTTCGATTTCAGCCACTTCGACTAGCTTTTGCGCCATCAGCGGCCTTGCCATGGATGTTCCCAGAAGATAATCGTTTTCGTAAACCGCTCCTGCTTTCAAAGTAGGCCAGATAAAATCGGTGATGAATTCTTCTTTAATATCCAATACATAAGCCTTAGACGCTCCTGTGTCAAGGGCCTTCTGTCTGATAGCATCGAAGTCCTCCTTCTGTCCGGCATCACAGCACACTGCGATTACATCGTAATCATAATTTTCTTTCAGCCATGGAATGATAATGGATGTGTCCAATCCTCCCGAATACGCCAGTACAACCTTTTCTTTAGCCATTTTGTAGGCCCCCTTTCTTGGCTCGCCGCCAATTTATATTTCATTTGCCTTGATTTCATATTTATATGTCATGAGGCAAATATTTAGCAATTTTTTTATTTTAGCACCCGGCACCATCAATTACAAGTGTTTTAGTGCAGTTTCACAAATACGCCACAGATTTTCTTGCTTTTTCGTTGTTATTAACCAAAATTCCGTTCCCGTTTCGTGCCTTGATAGTGAAAATCCTTGACAGGCAAAGATGTATACATTAGAATAATTCTATTGTGAAAATACAATTATATACAGGTTATGAAGGAACCAGTAGACCTTGTGTAAGACCCTTACAGAGAGCCCGCCGAAGGATGAGAGGCGGACGGTGAAACATGGATCGAATATCACTCCTGAGCCTGAAAATCAAATTGAGAGGTCCGGTATGCTACCGGGCAATTAGGGTGGTACCGCGGTTAACATCGTCCCTAGCGCACACAAGCGCCGGGGATTTTTTATTTGAAAGGAATATTATTTATGTTTCAGAACCTATCCGAAAAACCCATCGCCGATGTTCAGCTTGAACAGGCGGAAAAATGGAAAGCCGAGCACCTTCTTGAAAAATGTGTGACTACCCGGGAAGGCGGTCCAGCCTTCGTTTTTTACGAAGGGCCTCCGACAGCCAACGGACGCCCGGGCATACATCATGTGATGGCAAGAACCCTTAAGGATTCAGTGTGCCGGTATAAAACCATGCAGGGATTCAGAGTCAAACGCAAAGCGGGCTGGGATACCCACGGTCTGCCCGTTGAAATTGAAGTGGAAAAGCAGCTCCATATGACCTGCAAACAGGATATCGAAAAATACGGTATCGCCCAGTTCAACGAAAAATGCAAGGAGTCCGTTTTTGTTTATGAAGGGCTTTGGCGTCAGATGACTGAACGCATGGGGTTCCTTATTGATATGGACCATCCTTATATCACTCTGGATAACGACTATATCGAGTCCTGCTGGTGGATCATTAAGGAGTTCTTTGAAGCCGGGCTGATCTACGAAGGTCACAAGATCCTTCCTTATTGTCCGCGCTGCGGCACCGGGCTGGCTTCACACGAAGTGGCTCAAGGATATAAAGAAGTGAAAGTCCTGACTTTGATCGCCAAGTTCAAACGCGTGGGTGTTGATGAATACTTCCTCGCATGGACTACAACTCCTTGGACGCTGGCTGCGAATGTGGCATTGACAGTGGGTGCTGATATCGATTATGTCAAGGTCAAAGCCCATGATGATGTCGCCGGCGCTCCTGGCCAGATCCTTTATGTAGCCAAGGTGCTTGCGGACAAAGTCATCGGTCCTGGAAAATATGACGTGCTGGAAGAAATGAAAGGCTCCGCTCTGGAGTACCTCGAATACGATCAGCTCATGCCTTTCGTTGAAACTGATCCTGAGAAAAAAGCTTTCTATGTCACCGTTGGCGACTATGTTACCGTTGAAGACGGCACCGGGATCGTCCATACGGCTCCCGCTTTCGGCGAAGACGACTATAAAACAGGCCGCCGCTATGGCCTTCCTGTGATACAGCCGGTGGATGAAGATGGCCTTTACACGACCACCCCTTGGGCAGGTCATTTTGTCATGGAAGAAGGCCTGGATGTCGAAATCATCAAATATCTTGCTGAAAACAACAAACTCTTTTCGAAGGAAAAGCTGATCCATAACTATCCTCATTGCTGGCGATGCAGCACATCGCTGATATACTACGCAAAACCGAGCTGGTATATTGAAATGACCAAACTTCGCGATGATTTGGTCAGCAGCAATAACCAGGTGAACTGGTTCCCGGAATTTGTGGGAGAAAAGCGATTTGGGAACTGGCTGGAAGAAGTCAAGGATTGGGCAATTTCAAGAAACAGATATTGGGGCACTCCGATACCGATCTGGCGTTGTGAATGCGGACATCTTGAATGCATTGGCAGCAGACAGGAGCTGGCTGACAAAGCGGTAGAAAAGATATCCACGGATATAGAGCTTCACCGGCCATACGTGGATGACGTGCATCTCGTTTGCCAGGAATGCGGAAAAACCATGGATCGTATACCAGAAGTCATGGACTGCTGGTTTGATTCCGGCGCAATGCCTTTCGCGCAATGGCACTACCCGTTTGAAAACAAAGAGATTTTTGACAGCGAACTGTTCCCGGCCGATTTCATCTGCGAGGGCATCGACCAGACCCGGGGATGGTTCTATTCACTCATAGCAATTTCAACCTTCCTCAAAAAGCAGGCACCGTACAGAAATGTTCTGGTCAACGATCTGATCCTGGACAAGGACGGGAAGAAAATGAGCAAAACCAGGGGAAATACCGTGGATCCTTTTGTAATGTTTGACAAGTATGGTGCAGATGCGACAAGATGGTATCTGCTTTATGTGTCTCCGGCATGGTCTCCTACGCGTTTTGACGAAGAAGGTCTCCAGGAAGTCAACAGCAAGTTCTTCGGAACCCTGAGAAATGTTTACAATTTCTTTGTCCTCTATTCAAATCAGGACAGCATCGACCCCCGTTCGATGTTCGTTGAATACCAGAACCGTCCGGAACTGGACCGCTGGATTATCAGCAAATACAACCAGCTGGCGATGGATGTGAATGCTGAGATGGATCGATATGACCACATGAAGTCAGTAAGGAAGATCCAGGATTTTGTTTCCGAAGACTTGTCCAACTGGTACATCAGAAGAGCCAGAAGAAGATTTTACAGTCAGGATCTTACTGAGGACAAAAAGAGCGTTTATTGTACAACCTATGAGGTTCTGGTGGGTATTTGCCGCCTCGCCGCTCCTTTTGCGCCTTTCATAGCAGACGAAATATTTACAAATCTGACCGGTGAAGAATCCGTTCATATATCCTTCTTCCCTCATGGCGACGAAACGCTGATCGATAAGGATGTGGAAGCTAGGATGGATCTGGTCCGGGATTTGGTGGCACTGGGCCGCGGCACCCGGGAAAAAGAAAGGATCAAGGTACGCCAGCCTCTCAAGGAAATCAAGGTCGATGGAAAATATGAAGAGTTGATCAGCGATCTGACACCTCTTATCAAGGAAGAATTAAACGTCAAAGAAGTCGTTTTTGAAAAAAACCTTGGTGAATATATGAATTTTACTCTAAAGCCTAATTTTAAAGTGGCCGGACCGGCTTTGGGCTCAAAAATTAAAAACTTTGGCGCTGCCCTCGCTTCCCAAAAGGACCCGGCGGCCTTTGCAGGCAGCCTTGAAGTCGAAGATACGGTCAAGATAACCGTTGAAGGCGAAGAACTGGAGATCACGAAAGAATTTGTGGAGGTTCGGATCGAAGCAAAGGAGGGCTTTGCCGTTGCTATGGAAAACAACGTCTTCACGATCCTTGACACGACTCTGACACCTGAGCTGATCAACGAAGGTCTTGCAAGAGAATTGATTTCCAAGGTACAACAGATGAGAAAACAAAAAGACTTTGAGATGATGGACAGGATCAAGATCTATTTAGAAGCCGACAGTGATGTTTCGAAAGCCGTTCAGATCCATAACGACTATATCAAGAGCGAAACCCTTGCAGTTGAAATCCTGCCTGGTTCAGGTCTGTCGGAAGCAGATTTGAATGGACATAAAACAGGGATCGATGTAGTAAAAATTTAAACTTCATTAAGCTATTAAACACAAAAAGCCCTGCTCATCCAACTCGATTGTGCAGGGCTTTTTTATGGATTTGCTATAATTTTTTCAACAGGATCTCCGGGAAGCAGGTGATGTTGAATTGCGGACATATCATGCATTTTGATATGTTTGGTGCATTTTCCCGGGGCAGAGACACAAAACCCAACGTATAATAGAATTCCGGGACCTTCGCTACCAGCATCAATCTGTCTCCGCCGCGTTCGCGGACTTCGTCCATGACCGTCTCCATCAGTTGGCTGCCAATATTACGCTTGCGAAATTCAGGCAGTACGGAGATGCCTCCGACAACGTATTCTCCCACCCTTTTTTCAAGCTGGGCGCCGCCGACGCGGTTTCCGTTCTCATCAACAGCTTCCCAATACTTGATCGTATTCTCATGAGGCGGATCCTCTGGTGAAACCTCCAAGCCGTGCTCCATAAACATTTTAAAAAGGCCGTAATAATCATCCGTTTCTTTAATGCTGTACACTAATATTCACCTCCAGAAATATACATTACTATTAACTAAAGATCCCGGGATGATTTTTTTTCAAGCTCCCGGATCCGGGTCGACAATTTATCGATCTGTTCTGCCATTCGATTCAGTTCCTGAACGATCGGATCTTCAATATTGACCTGATCGATATCTTCATTGCTTTCTCTGGTCAGATCCGGCTTTGCAACAAAGCCGCAGATGATCTGCGCCGGAACGCCCACCGCCGTCGCATAAGGCGGAACTTCATGCAGCACTACAGCGCCGGCAGCAACTTTGGAATGATCACCGACTTTAAAGGGACCCAGGATTTTCGCGCCGGCTCCTACGAGCACATCATTGCCCAGAGTCGGATGTCTCTTCCCTTTCACATTTCCTGTCCCGCCAAGTGTAACTCCCTGATATAAGGTACAAAAATCGCCAATCTCCGTTGTTTCACCAATCACGACTCCGCTGCCATGATCGATAAAAAGACCTCTTCCAATGGTGGCACCCGGATGGATCTCGATTCCTGTAAGCCATCGCGCAATTTGTGAAATAAACCGTGCTATGAAGAATAAGTGATGTTTGTAAAAAAAATGTGCGATCCTGTAGAAAAAAAGCGCGTGGAACCCCGCGTATAGAAAAACGACTTCCAGAATGTTTCTGCATGCCGGATCCCTTCTCTTAATCGATTGTAAATCATCTATAATATTACCCATCTGCTTATTATGCGCTCCTATTCTTGAAACATCGGTGTGGATAAATAACGTTCCCCCGTATCAGGCAAGAATGCTACAATGATCTTGCCATGATTGCCGGGTCTTTTAGCCAGGACAGTTGCTGCATGCACCGCCGCCCCGGATGTGATGCCCACCAGCAGGCCTTCGCGCCTTGCCAGCTTCCTGCCCGCTTCATAAGCTTCCTTCTCCGTTACCGTTATGATCTCATCGTAGATGCCGGTGTTGAGAATTTCAGGGATGAATCCTGCTCCTATCCCCTGAAGGCCATGGGGGCCAGACTTTCCTTCCGATAAAAACGGTGAACCTGCGGGCTCCACACCAATAATTTGTATATTGGGATTTTGAGATTTCAGATATTCCCCCGCCCCAGTGATGGTTCCTCCGGTCCCTATTCCCGCTATGAATATATCGATCTTGCCATCGGTGTCTTCCCATATCTCTGGGCCTGTGGTCCTGTAGTGGGCCAATGCATTGGCCACATTGCCAAATTGGTTCGGCATAAACGCACCCGGAGTATTGCTGAAAATCTCCCAAGCCTTTTCAATAGCACCGGTCATGCCTCTACTGCCTTCCGTCAATATGAGCTCCGCGCCATAGGCTTTCAGTAGATTTCTTCTTTCGATGCTCATGGTTTCCGGCATCGTCAAAACAACCTTATATCCTCTGGTTCCAGCAATTGCAGCCAGACCTACGCCTGTGTTGCCGCTGGTAGGCTCGATGATCGTGGAGCCTTCCTTCAATGTTCCATTTTTTTCCGCTGCCTCGATCATGCTCAGCGCCGCCCTGTCCTTCGCACTTCCAGCAGGGTTAAAGAACTCCACCTTAGCCAATATCATGGCATCCAGTTTTTCATCAAGCTGATAATTCACAAGCTCCACCAATGGTGTGTTGCCGATCAGCTCTGTAATCGATTTTTTAACCTTCATCTTCAGGTCCTTCCTTTTCGTGCTCATTTTTATGGTCGGTTTTATGTTCGGTCTTTTTCCTTTTGGCTTTTTCCGCTTCCAAATCATCCGGCAGATATATTACCTTGAAAGGATCATTGGCCTTAGGTTTTTCTCGGATAAACTTCGATTCATTGTTTATAACGAAATAATAAACAACAACCAAAGCCGCCAGCACGATTGCAAACAATATAATTGGCATAGCAACCTCCTTCTAAAGCGACTTTTTTAATATACCCAGGCTTTGCTGCAGTTAATCACCTGTATATTCAAACCGGGGAACGCTTTGGCCACCTTGATCGACTTTTTCATTCCACATAAGGGCAGGTCTTGCCCAGACGCCTCCATCACCATATAAGGCTCTGTAGATAACCAGTTTTTCCAGAGTCTCGCTATGAGTTGCCGTGAAAAGCAGCTCGTATTCACCGCCTTTGTAATGCCTGTACTTTCCAGGCTTGAAATCCTCCATGTTTTATCAACTCCTCGATTTAGTATACTATAAGGAATGCACCTAAGTAAATGAATAAAGCATGATAAATCCTTGCCATCAAACAAAAAAGAACCCCTATGAAGGGATTCTTTCGTTTGTAATTTATCTTGTACGCCGATCACGCTGCTACAGCAGCTCCTTGCGGGAAAGATTGATTCTATTCTGGTTGTCGATCTCCGTTACCTTTACTCGTACTTTATCGCCCACATTCATCACATCTTCCACTTTTTCCACTCTCTCTTTTGCCATCTTGGAAATATGCAGAAGGCCTTCCTTGCCCGGAAGGATCTCGATGAAGGCTCCAAAGGCCATGATCCGGGTCACGGTCCCCTCATAGGTTTCGCCTATTTCAACATCTTTTGTCAGAAGCTCGACTTCAGCAACACCTTTGCGAGCGGTTTCCATATCCGGTGCGGCGATATAAATAATGCCGGTATCCTCGATATCGATTTTCACGCCGGTTTCTGCGATGATCCTGTTGATCGTCTTGCCTCCAGGGCCGATGACCGTTCTGATTTTGTCAGGGTCGATCTGCATGGTTATGATTCTAGGTGCATAAGGCGAAAGTTCTTCTCTCGGAGCAGATATTTCTTCCATCATTTTTTCCATGATGTGCATTCTGCCTTCATGAGCCTGCTTTAACGCTGTTTCCAGAACTTCCTTTGAAAGACCGTGCACCTTGATGTCCATCTGTATGGCAGTAACACCCTTTTCAGTACCTGCCACTTTAAAATCCATATCCCCAAGGAAATCTTCCATCCCCTGGATATCGGACAGGATCGCCATCTTGCTTGTTCCGTCTTCCTCCACACGCTCGATGAGTCCCATAGCGATTCCGGCTACCGGTCTTTTGATCGGAACGCCGGCATCCATCAATGCCATAGTGCTTCCGCACACCGAAGCTTGAGATGTGGATCCATTGCTGGAAAGAACATCGGAAACGACCCTGATCGCATAAGGGAAATCCACAACTGAAGGCAATACAGGTATCAAGGCTCTTTCGGCCAATGCGCCGTGCCCGATTTCCCGACGGCCCGGGGATTTCATACGACCGGCTTCTCCCACTGAATATGGCGGGAAATTGTAATGGTGCATATATCTTTTTTCCGTTTCGTCGCCTATGCCGTCGATGGTCTGAGATTCACCAACCGGGGCAAGTGTCGCCACACTGAGGACCTGAGTCTGGCCTCTTTTGAAAAGGCCTGTGCCATGTGTCCTTGGGAGAAAACTGGTTTCGCACCAAATCGGTCTGATTTCGTCAAGCTTTCTATTGTCAGGCCTGATACCTTCGTCAAGTATCATATTTCTGACCTGCTCTTTCGTAATGTTGTATAAAACGCTGGACACGTCTTTGCCATTGTCAGGATATATCCCTGCGAAATGCTCCCTGGTTTCCTGTTCAACAGCATCCATATTGTCAAGACGCTCGAGCTTGTCCGGAGTCTGTATCGCCGCGCGCATTTTACTGGTAGCAAATTCTCTGACCGCCTGATCGATATCAGCCGGCGCTTTGTAAATCGTAACATTCTTTTTCGGTTTGCCCACTTCTGAAGCGACGTCTTCGATAAAAGCAACGATTTTTTTGATTTCTTCGTGAGCGAACATGATGGCTTCCAGAACGATTTCCTCAGGGACTTCATCGCAACCGGCCTCGACCATCATGACTGCATCTTTTGTTCCGCTGACAACAAGGTGCATGTCGCTGGCATCACGTTGGCTTTTAGTTGGATTGACAACAAACTCGCCGTCAACACGCCCGATAAGAACCGATCCTGTAGGTCCATCGAAAGGTATATCCGATATGCTCAATGCAACGGATGATCCGATCATGGCAACGATTTCCGGTGAACAATCCGGATCGACGCACATAACAGTCGCTACCACCTGAACGTCATTGATAAAGCCTTTAGGGAAGAGCGGTCTGATCGGTCTGTCCATGAGCCTGGAGCTCAGAATAGCCTTTTCACTTGGACGTCCTTCTCTCTTTATAAAGCCGCCGGGTATCTTGCCCGCAGCATACATTCTTTCCTCAAAGTCGCAGGACAGCGGGAAAAAATCCTGATCAGGGCGAGGTGTATCGCTGCAGCATGCGGTGACATTTACCACCGTATCGCCGTAACGCATCATGACCTGACCATTGGCAAGCTCGCAGACCTTGCCGATCTCCAGTTGAAGAAGTCTGCCTCCAACTGCTGTTTTAAAAACTCTGTAATCTTCAAATCTCATAATTAACAACTACCTCCTGTTAATTCTTGTTCCGTTGCGCACGAATGCACTAACTAAAAAGTATAAATAAAAGCGGAGCTCTTTAAGAGGCCCCGCTTAAATTTTTAAGTTGTATTACTTTCTTAAACCTAAACGAGCAATTAGTGTCCTGTATCTTTCCACGTCCTTCTCTTTCAGGTAGTTCAGCAGATTCCTTCTCTGTCCAACCATCTTTAAAAGACCCCTTCTTGAGTGGTGGTCCTTTTTGTGAATCTTCAAGTGCTCATTTAAATCATTGATCCTGTAAGTGAGTATCGCGATCTGAACTTCCGGAGAACCGGTGTCGCCTTCTTTAGCCTGATACTCTTTGATAATTTCTGCTTTTTTTGTCTGATCGATCATTTTTCTTCTCCTTAATTTTTAATGTGTCCACCTGAAGCCGGGTTGACGGCGGAGAGCTCGTGCAACTAAGCCCAGGTATTTTTATAACAGCTTATAATATCATGAAAAGCCTTTTGTGTCTATAATTATTTGGAAAAATAAGCCTTGGCAGCGATGCAGTCTCTTGTGATCTGAGACGCCAGCTCATCGATGGATTCATATTTCCTTTCATCCCTGGTTTTGATCAGGAATTCAACTCTGATATTTTTACCGTATAATTCATTATCAAATCCGAATATATGAGTTTCAACATTCTTTTTATTGACCCCGATGGTTGGCTTCACCCCTACATTAGTTATGCTGGGATACTCGATGCCATTATAAATACAAATCGTAATATATACTCCATTAGCCGGCGAAACCATGTCTTCATCGATGATCAAGTTCGATGTCGGGAATCCGATGGTTTTCCCGAGACGATTGCCCACCACAACTTCGCCATCGATGGCGTAAAGGCGACCCAGGTATTTCAGACACATATCGACTTTGCCTTCTGTGATCAATTCCCTGATCAAAGTGCTTGAAACTATTTGCCCGTCGATGATCACCGGATCTAACACGTCGATCGAAAAATCATGATCTTTACCGAATTCCTTCAGTGTCTCCGGAGTACCGGCAGCATTTTTGCCGAACCTGTAGTTGAATCCGCAATAGCCGGATTTCATGTTAAATCGTTTGATGAGCAACTCCTCAACAAATTCTTTCGGGGTCATATTCATCAGTTCAAGGTCAAAAGGGATATTAAAAAGATAATCCACACCCAGCTCTTTAATGATTTTAGCTTTCTCATCAAAATATATAATGTTTTTGACGATGTTTTCCCCCGCAATAATATTTCTTGGGTGATTGGCAAAGGTAAAAACCGCAGACTTGATGCCTCTGCTGCAGGCACTGTTGACCGTGGTTTCAATAAGTGCTTTGTGCCCCAGATGGATACCGTCGAAATTCCCAAGGGCCAGGGCTGTAGGCTCGATATTCTCTATTTCGTTGATCGAATTAAAAATTTTCATCTCTGATACTTCTTGTCCTTTTGGAAAATATTTTGTCCGGTTTATATATGCCATTTTTCATGATGACAACTCCTAAAAAATCATCATTGCAATATACGCAATAAAAATCATCCTGTTCTGGGATTTTTGGTTCTTCAAGGATCTCGACTTCGTCAGGCCTCAGCGCTCCCCCGTTAAGAAACCATCCTGATCTGTATGGAGGGATTTCTATTTTCCCCATGTTCTGCAAAGCAAAATCCGCTCTTCTGATTACGGCGTTGAGGTCTTTGGTGTTTTTTAGATCATCGAGGCTGATGGAATCCTCAATTTTACATGCGCCGCTTTCCAGACGCACAAGGCCTGACATCACTGCGCCGCATCCAAGTAAGCGCCCGGCGTCATGACATATGCTTCGGATGTAGGTCCCTTTCGAACATTTGATAGTAAAAACGGCTTTCCTGTTACAAAGATCGATGCTGTCTATTTCAAGCTCTGCTATGTCCACATTTCTTGCCTTGATATCCACATCCTGACCGCTTCTGGCGTATTCATACAGCTTTTTGCCATTCACTTTAAGGGCGGAATACTTAGGCGGCACTTGCAGGATATGACCTTTGAAGCTCTTCAGCACTTCCCTGATTTTATCCTCTGTGAGCTCAAGGATGGCTGCAGAATGCTTTTCATCCAGCGGGAGATCGGCACCCCAGACATCGTAGGTATCTGTCATTCTGCCGAATTCGATCTCGCAGCGGTAGGTCTTATAGTCAAAATCCAGATATTCTGTGATTCTGGCTGCAGAGCCGATGCAAACCGTCAGCACTCCCGTTGCTTGGGGATCCAGAGTCCCCGTATGTCCGACCCTCTTGATGCCCGTCCATTTCCTGACGATCGCGACACAGTCATGAGAAGTATATCCCGCAGGTTTGTTCAGAATGATTACGCCTTCATTTATCATAGCTTTTTATTTTCATGCCTGGCCTTTTCGCATGCCTCTTTCAAAGTTATTTCGATCTCATTGACCATCATTTTCAAGGCAAAAGGCATGTCTGCGTTGATAGTGCAGCCGGCGGCCTTGGTGTGTCCTCCTCCATTAAAACGCATAGCGATCTCGGCAACGTTTGCGTAGGATTTCGAACGCATGCTGACTTTGATCCGCTCCTCTGCGTCTTCTTTCAGGAATGCCGCTATTTCCACCCCTGCTATACATCGCAGTTTTTCAACAATGCCCTCGGTTTCGTCCGCCTTTGCTCCGGTTTCTTTCAACATATCAAGGGTAACATAGGTAATAGCTGCCTTGCCGCCCGCAAAAAATCTGATGTTGTCCATGACCTTGTTTGTCATGAGCATCTTTTCCGGGCGGACATTTTCATAGATCTTTACACTGATATCATTATGATCGATATTCAGATCGTAAAGCTGTACGACGATTTCATGGGTTTCCTTGGTGGTATTGGAATATTGGAAGTTGCCCGTATCCGTTGTGATCCCGGCCCAGAGCGCTTCACCGATTTCTTTGTCCATTTGAATGTTCAGCTCCTTGAGGAGCTTGAATACTATTTCTGCAGTGGCCGCGGCATTCCCATCAATATAATTGAAATCGCAAAACGGATCGGATGTGATGTGATGATCGATGCACATGCTGCTTTTGCCCTGCATGAACTTTTCTTTTCTCTTTTTGAATCTGCTGATCTCAGCACAATCCACACAAATACATAAGTCGGGATGTTTGATTTTATCAGCGTTTTCTATACAGTAGCCTTTGTCCAAAAACATTAAATAGCCTGGAATTTCATCTTCTATCAATACGCTGCATTTTTTTCCGAGAAGCCGAAGCCCCTTGCACAGGGCTACTGCTGATCCCAGCGCATCGCCATCCATATTCACGTGAGGGAAAAGCAGGATCTGATCAACTTCGATAATCTTATCCGCTATTTCCCTTAGGGAATTATTGTTCATCCTCTTTCTCCAATCCCAGGCTGTCGATTATTTTTGAAATATGTCTGCTATATTCCATGGATGTATCGATCTTAAATATTAAATCCGGAACATGTCTGAGTTTGATCTGATGGCCGATCTCTCTTTTGATCAATCCTTTGGCACTATTGAATGCCTTGATAACCTGTTCCTTCTCTTCGTCATTAGCTTCCTGGGCAGGATCGCTGCCCAGAACTAAAACGTAGCAAGTGGCATAACTGCCATCGCTTGTGACTTCAACTGCAGAAATGCTGACCAGTCCTGACAGTCTCGGGTCCTTTATCTCTCGAAGGAGCATTTCGCTGATGATGCGCCTTATCTCTTCGCCAAGTCTCCCCTGTCTGAATCCTCTTCCCATATCAACACCTATACTCTTTTAATCTCTTCCATGGTAAAGCATTCTATCGTATCGCCCTCTTTAATGTCGTTATAGTTTTCAATCCCTATGCCGCATTCAAAGCCGTCGCGAACTTCTTTCACGTCATCCTTCATCCTTTTCAGAGAGGATATTTTGCCTTCATGGATCACGATACCGTCACGGACAAGTCTGATTTTTTCGTTTCTAACCACCTTGCCCTCAGTGATGTAAGAACCTGCAATGATTCCAATGCCAGGCACCTTGAAGGTTTCCCTTACAACAGCCTTGCCAAGCACGACCTCTTTGAATATAGGATCCAGCATCCCCTTCATCGCAGCTTCTACTTCTTCAATCAGATTATAAATAACTCGATAGCATCTGATTTCGATGTTTTCTCTTTCGGCCAGCAATGTGATTTCTGTCGAAGGTCTGACATTGAAGCCAATGACTACCGCTCCGACTGCGCCGGCCAGCATGATGTCCGACTCGGTGATCGTTCCAACGTTTGCATGTACTATATTGGTTCTTATATTTTCCGTCCTCAATTTCTCAAGAGATGTTCTGACGGCGTCGACCGATCCCTGTACATCCCCTTTGATAATAAGGTTCAATTCCTTGATCTCGCCTTCTTTCATCTGGCTGAAAAGCTTTTCCAGACTAGTGCTGGCATTTCTTGCGAGAACTTCCTCACGAACCTTGGCCTTCCTGTTGGATGCAATTTCCTTAGCTTTCGCCAGATCGTTGACAACGTAGAATTCATCCCCCGCTTCCGGCACTTCAGTCAGCCCAAGGATCTCCACAGCGGTTGCAGGTCCGGCTTTTTTGATGGTTCCACCTTTAAAGTTGGTCATCAGCCTTATTTTTCCTGCGCTGGTTCCCGCAACGACAGATTGACCCGTCTGCAAGGTTCCATTCAGTACCAGCAGCGTAGCTACTGGGCCCTTTGACTTGTCCAGTCTCGCTTCAATGACAGATCCGGATGCCAGCCTGTTCGGGTTGGCTTGCAGACCCAGCATTTCCGCCTGCAACAATATCATTTCCAGGAGATTCATTATTCCCTCTCCTGATTTGGCTGATACCGGAACGGATATAACGTCGCCGCCCCAATCCTCCACGAGAATTCCCTTGCTGGCCAGGTCATTCTTCACTTTCTCAATGTCCGCAGCCGGTTTGTCGATTTTATTGATAGCAACGATGATCGGCACGCCAGCTGCTTTTGCATGGCTGATGGATTCAAGAGTCTGCGGCATGACGCTATCATCAGCAGCTACAACCAGCACTGCGATATCCGTAATATGCGCTCCTCTTGCTCTCATTGCTGTGAAAGCTTCGTGGCCCGGCGTGTCCAGGAACACTATTTTCTGTCCGTTGACCACAACTTCCGATGCGCCGATATGCTGAGTGATGCCTCCGGATTCCGAAGCTGTAACGTTCGTCTTTCTTATAGCATCCAGCAGGGAGGTTTTACCATGGTCAACATGGCCCATAACCGTGATGATCGGAGGTCTAGGCTTCAGGTCTTCATCACGATCCTTGAAATTCTCGATGCCTTCTTCAACGATTTCTTCCTCGACTCTTCCGATCACTACGCTAATGCCCAAATCTTCTGCCAGGAGCAGCACAGTGTCTTCATCGAGGTTCTGATTGAGCGTCGCCATGATGCCAAGCTTCATCAGATTCATGATGACTTTTGATGTAGGAACTTCAATTTGTTCGCAAAAGCCTGCTACCGTAATAGGAACATTAACAACGATAGTTCCCTCAGGAAGCTCTGCAACGTTGATTTCAGGCTCGATCTCTTTTGACTGCTTCACATGTTTTTTCGGCTTTGGCGCCTTTTCAAGTGATAATTGCTTATATGTGCCTGTTTGCAACCTCTTGCTTGGACCGCTTTCGAGCTTTGCAAATTTATCCTTTTCTTTGCCCACATGAGCTTTGCTTCTATCGTCTTTCTTCTGGATAGGTTTTGCTGCAACTACAGGGGCGGCTGATTCAGTCTTTGGCTTTCTGTCGCCATAGCCCTGGCCTTGTGGCCTTGGTCCTTGAGGCCGCTGGCCTTGAGGTCTTCTGTCGCCGTAGCTCTGGCCCTGGCCTGAACCTTGAGGCTTTCTGTCACCGTAGCTCTGGCCCTGGCCTGCGCCTTGAGGCCTTCTGTCGCCATAGCTCTGGCCCTGGCCTGCGCCTTGAGGCCTTCTGTCGCCATAGCTCTGGCCCTGGCCTGAACCTTGAGGCTTTCTGTCACCGTAGCTCTGGCCCTGGCCTGCGCCTTGAGGCCTTCTGTCGCCATAGCT
>Ga0302242_1000123_pt1 | contig 91469 bp, 93 predicted proteins | sample AAG_UR_Lys_MG_FD_193510 | JGI IMG/M metagenome (GOLD analysis project Ga0302242, IMG submission 193510) | Enriched activated sludge microbial communities from anaerobic digester in WTTP, New Holstein, Wisconsin, United States - AAG_UR_Lys | ecosystem: Engineered > Bioreactor > Anaerobic >...
TTATCCTATAAATATATTTACTACAAATAAGCCGTTATTGTGATTTAATAATGATATGGAATAAGATCCTAAAAAGAATACCTTCCGGGGAGGAAATGATATGTACGCCAACGAAAAACTGTGGATAGCAAAGGCAGAGGATCCCATTTATCTTCTTCCGAAAATGGCGAACCGCCACGGCCTCATTTCAGGGGCAACAGGTACGGGAAAGACGATCACCCTGAAGGTCATGGCAGAATCCTTCAGCGACCTCGGAGTCCCGGTCTTCCTCGCGGACATAAAGGGGGACCTGGCGGGAATGTGCCGCCCCGGGATCGACAGCGAAGGGATGCAGAAGCGCATACAGAGATTCGGACTCGCCGAAGCGAACTTCACATACAAGGACTACCCTACGCGTTTCTGGGACGTCTTTGGAAAAAACGGGCACCCGGTCCGGACCACCGTCTCAGAGATGGGACCGCTTCTTCTTGCCCGGCTGCTGGGCCTCAACGATACACAGTCGGGGGTCCTGAATATCGTCTTCCGGGTCGCGGACGACAGGGGCCTTCTCCTGCTCGACCTAAAAGACCTTAAGGCGATGCTCAGTTATGTGGCAAACAACGCAAAGAGCTTTACCATAGATTACGGCAATATCGCCGCCGCAAGCGTGGGCGCAATACAGAGGGCTATCCTCTCACTTGAGGATCAGGGGGGAGACCAGTTCTTCGGAGAGCCGGAACTTGAAATAACAGACTGGATGAGGACCGGACACGACGGAAGAGGATACATAAATATCCTCCACTGCGTGGATCTTTTCCACTCGCCCGCCCTTTATTCCACTTTCTTATTATGGCTGCTTTCAGAACTCTTTGAGACACTGCCTGAAATGGGCGACCTGAAAAAACCGCGGATGGTCTTTTTCTTCGACGAAGCCCACCTTCTTTTCAACGAAGCTCCGAAGGTCCTACTGCAGAAGATAGAGCAGGTCGTGAGGCTGATAAGATCTAAGGGCGTTGGAGTCTACTTCATTACCCAGAGTCCAAAGGACATTCCCGACACCATACTTTCACAGCTTGGCAACAGAGTACAGCATGCCCTCCGCGCATACTCACCCGCGGAACAGAAGGTCGTAAGGGCTGCGGCAGATACTTTCCGTCCGAATCCCGCATTTGACACAGGTGAGGCTATTACCCAGCTTGGGACAGGAGAGGCACTTGTCTCATTTCTCGCCGAGGACGGAAGCCCGAGCGTCGTTGAAAGGGCCTTCATACTTCCTCCGCAGAGCCAGATGGGCATAATAGACGACGGGATAAGGAAAGAAGTGCTCGCGCTGAGTGAGATCGGACCGAAATATGATGTCCTTGTTGACAGGGAATCAGCATATGAATACCTTTCGATGAAAGTTAAGAGGGAACAGGCGGAAAGGGAAGAGGAAGAAGCCCGCATCAGGCAGATAAAGGAAGATAAGGAACACGCTAAGGAAGAGAGGGAACTTCAGGCCCTCGAAGAGAAGGAACGCATCAGGCAGCAGAAGGAATTCGAGCGGACCGAGAAGGAAAGGATAAAGCAGGAGCAGGCAGTAAGGAAGACCTTCTACGGAACGACCACAAAAAGCAAGTACAAGACCCCGATCGAGCACCTGGCAGACACGGCGATGAACACCGTGGGACGCGAGGTAGGACGGCAGTTCATACGGGGGATACTGGGAATGCTCACCAAAAAATAGAGAAAGCATAATTTTGCAGGGGGCCGCCAGCGGCCCCCTGCTTTTTATATTATCTGCAGCAGGTTCGCCCAAATAGGAATGGTAATGATCCCAAGTACAGTCGTAGAGGCCACCAGATCGGCTGCGTAATCGGAGTCCATGTTCATTTCCTTGGCCATTATGAAGCAGTTGACTGCGGATGGCATAGAAGAAAGCATCACCGTCACCTTAAGAAGGGGTCCCGGAACGGAAAGGGCAAGAAGCAGCCCCCAAAGTATAAGGGGATGGACAACAAGCTTTATCAGGCAGTCCTGCCATGTTCTCCTTATCATTTTAAAAATGCTGCTTATTCTGGAGAGATCGAGAGTCCCTCCCAGTGCGAGCAGGGCTATGGCAGTCGCAGCGCTCCCCATGAGCTTCATAGTTTCGTCAATTACCAGCGGGAGTGAGCTCAGTCCTGCCACTGCGAGGCCGATCCCAAGTACGCAGGATATTATCAGGGGGTTTATGACAAGCCTTTTAAGCATTTCACGGATGCCGGACATGTCCGGTTTGCCGTAAAGCGCCATTTCTCCCGACATTATCGACAATATCTGAAAGGTCACGGTGCTGACGGCTATGTATATCGATGCATCCCTGAGGCCGGCCTCTCCCATGGCCAGCATTATTACCGGAAAACCCAGATATATGTTGTTTGCCCTTATCGAAGAAAAAACCGATACCGCAATGCGCTCCCGGTTGTTCCTGTGATATAAAAAGACGGCTCCCGCAGCCGCTGCCGCTATGGTAATGATGTATGCCAGGGTAAGGCCTATCAAAAGATCCAGCTGAGCAAAGACCTCACTGCCTGATGTGAACGTGGTCCTGATCAGGAGCGGAGGGAGTATCACCCAGTAAAGGGTCTTTGTAAGGGTCTTGATGTCGTTTTCGTTATAAAATCCCCGCGATCTCAGAAAATTACCGGTTATAATTATGAGCATAAGGGGCAAAACCAGGACAAAACCAAACATTGCCTGCATCCTTTCACTGAAAGAGCGTCCAGACGATTATAACCTCATCGCACCCTTTGGTAAAATTATGAGAGCTTCAAATAAAATCTGTTGGGAGAGACGATTTGAACTTAGGCATTTTAATGAAAAAACACAAAAAAATATTTATCCTGCTCTTTATTCTCGCCGTGGTCCTGCCTGTCTTGGCATCGTGGGTCGGCAGGCCCGAGACAGAAAGAACTGTCGGCGGTATGCGCTTATACGCGTTCGATGTAGGACAGGGCGATTCTTTCCTCTTCATCCTTCCGGACGGTGAAACTATACTTATCGACGCGGGACCCGAAGAGTCGGGGAAAAAACTGGTCCGGGAGTTAAAAAGACTGAATGTAAAAAAGATAGATCTCCTGGTCGCCACCCATCCTCACTCAGACCATATAGGCGGAATGAGGAAGGTGCTCTCCAATTTTCGCATAGGCAAGGTATGGGATTCGGGATTCATCCACGGATCACCTCTCCAGAAAAATTTTTACAGCACGATACAAAAAAAGAACATCCCCTTCGGGAGACCAAAAAGAGGCCATTCCGAAAAGATGGGCAACGTTCTGATAGAGGTACTGGCCCCTACCCGGCTTATCAGAGGAACCAAGCGGGACGCAAACAACAACTGTCTGGTGCTGAATATTAAATACGGCAGCACAGGTTTTCTGATGTTGGCCGACATGGAGAGGGAACAGCGCTCAACTGTAAGGCCTCTTCCCAGGGCAGCAGTGTTGAAAGCATCTCACCACGGCAGCAGCAACGGAACTGACATGAACCTTCTCAAAGAGGTCAGTCCCCGTTTAATAATACTCAGTTACGGAAGGAACAATTCATACGGTTACCCCCACAGGGAGGTAGTAAGCGCGGTTTCGGCTTTGGGGATAAAAAGGCTGGACACAAAGGGCGGCACCTTCAGGATAGTCTCTGACGGAGAAAGAATAACGTGGCCCCGGGAGAGGGAGGCAGGGAAAAATGGCAGTTAAGAGATCAAGGATCTTCGTAGATGCGGTCGACGGTGATATATGCGCACTCCTGGTCGGAAGAAAGAGGGTCTATGTGACCCTGCCGCTCGGTATTCTGCCAAAAGGAACGTCCGAGGGGGACCTGCTGATCATGACTCTGCAAAGATCGGAAAGGCTCAGGAGATCTTCCAGGAGATCGGTGGCCGGGCTTCTCAAAAAACTTGGAAAACGGGCTGATGCGCCAAATGAGATCACGAGGTATTGAATTCTTTTGATCTTTTGATTAAAGTTTAGGTCAAGTATATACTCAGCGCCAAATAACGACGACTGAAGGAGGGTCACTGTAATGTCATCGCTCCGTATAGCCATTGTACAGATGGAAATCGTACCTGGAGACAGAAGGGCCAACTATGAAAAGGTGGAAAAGACGCTGGACTCAAAATGGATCGGATCTGACATCCCCACCGCAGTGATCCTGCCTGAGATCTGGGACGTCGGTTATGTGATCGAAGATTCAGATAAATTCGGGGACAAGGATGCATCACAGGCCGCTGAGTTCCTCGGAAAACTTGCCGTCAGGCACGAATGTTGGTTTACAGGCGGTTCGGTGCTTGCCCTTACAGAAAAGGGAGCTGTAAACAGGGCAATGGTCATAGACCCTTCGGGCAATTACAGGACATATTATGACAAGATCCACCTGATACCGCTGATGGACGAGGAGAAGTACCTGCTTCCGGGAGAGAAGAAGGTCAGGTTCGATATCGGGGACATTCCCGCTTCCCTTGCGATATGTTATGACCTACGTTTCCCCGAGCTGACAAGGCTCTATGCAACAGAGGGCGCCGAACTCCAGCTTTTCTCCGCAGAGTGGCCGGCATCACGTATCGACCACTGGTGCACGCTCATTCAGGCAAGGGCTGTCGAAAACATGATGTTCGTCGCGGCATGCAACAGGGTGGGAACAACAAACGGGACCCTCTTCGGAGGACATTCCATGGTTGTGGACCCATGGGGCGAGGTACTTTATCAGGGGGGCATGACTGAAGAATTCGTCTTCGTTGAGATCGACACTTCAAAGGTGAAAAAGGCAAGGGATTTCCTGCGGGTCTTCGACATGAGAAGACCGGAACTCTATTGACCCTGGAGGCCTTAACGGGCCGTAGACAGCCGGGTGTTATGAATGTACAATCTCCGGCAAATAATTCTATTACAGGGAGAGTAATAAGATGAAAACTTCCGACCGTTACAATAAAAATTACCCGGTATCGTGGGAGCAGCTGCACAGGGACTGCAGAGCCCTCTCCTGGAAACTGCTCGACAAGAGGAAGGACTGGAGCAGGATAATAACCGTAGCAAGGGGGGGTCTTGTTCCCGCTGCCATAATAGCCAGGGAGCTCAACATACACCTTGTTGATACGATATGCATATCAAGTTACACAATAAAGGAGCAGGGCGCGGCAAATATACTGAAACGCCCGGACCTTGCCGGGGTAAACGAGACCTGGCTCCTGATCGACGACCTTGTTGACACCGGCAAAACTGCAAAGATAGTAAGGGACATGTTCATAGGGGCCCATTTTGCAACGGTCTATGCCAAGCCTGAGGGAAGGCCTCTCGTAGATACGTTCATCACGGAAGTCAGCCAGGATACATGGGTGCTCTTCCCTTGGGATACGGAGACATCCGCTGCATTTATACCGCCCATCATAGACATGTAAGAGCTCTTTCCCTCTTGCGCCGCTTATAATGGATTTGACAGATGAGAAACAACCTGTATAATCAACAGGTTGTTTACTTTTTGTAAAAGGAGGTGGGATAATGAGCGACAAATTGGTATACATTTCCGGCATGCCGTACTGGATGACACCGGAAGGACGCTTTGAAGCAGTCAAAATAGAAAACGGACTGCCTGTTGAGCGGGCCATGATCATGAGAAGGTCAGCATAGTTCCAGGAAACGCACCACGTCATCTGAGTTTTTTAACAAACGCATTTGAAAGAAGTTTTTTCAGCACAGGTTCAGAAGGATACAGCCTCTTTAATGAGCATCAAACCTCTGAACCGGTGCCGTGGGGCACAGTCCCCCAAAGATCCAAAACCTTTCTTTTTCCCCTGTATATCTTACTTTAAAAGTATTTTTAGTATCCTTTGTGATGCCTCTTCAAGCATCTCTTCAGACACTGTACATGCTATCCTGACGTAATTCCCGCAGCCGGGTCCGAAAGAGGCCCCGGGTATAGTGACAACTTTTGCTTCCCTAAGTGCCCTGTCGGCAAACTCTTCTCCGTCCATGCCCGCTCCTGAAACGTCAAGGAAGAGATAGAAGCTCCCTTTGGGCTCCGCAGTCTTTATTCCGGGCAAGTCCTTGAACTTTTCATATGCGAATTTCACCCGTTTTTTGAAAAGCGATGTTATTTCACCTACCGCGTCATCACAGTTGTTGAGGGCAAATTCCGATGCCTTCTGGACCATCGTGTTCACGCTTATGGTCTGAGGCACCCCGGTCACCTGCATCGCCTTAAGTATGGCCGGTGATCCCATCGCATAGCCTATGCGCCAACCTGTCATGGCATAGCTCTTCGACATGCCGCCTATCGTGATCGTCCTCTCCTTCATTCTTGGAAGCGATGCGAAGGGGACATGAGGGACGCCATATACGAATGCCTCGTAAAGTTCGTCGGATATCACAAGCAGGTCATGCCTTGAGGCTATACCTGCAATATCATCCAGCAGTTCAACTGGGAAGACCGCTCCCGTCGGGTTGCAGGGAGAGTTTATTATGATCGCTTTCGTCTTTTTGCTTATGCCGGACTCTATCTTTTCGGGGTCTGGAAGAAAGGCGTTTTCGACCCCGCTCATGCAGTATACGGGCACTCCTCCTGCCTGAAGGACCTGCTGTTCATAAAAGGTGAAGAAGGGTTCGAGGATGATCACTTCATCGCCGGGATCAAGGCATGCCTGCATTGCAAGATGTGAAGCCTGGCTTCCGCCGGTCGTAACCAATATCTCTTCGGGGGAATAGTCCATGCCGTATCTTCTCTTCCAGTAACCCGATATGGCAATGCGGAGTCCGGGGATACCCATGCCGGGGGCGTAGTGAGTCTCGCCCCTTTTTGCAGCATCATAAAGGGCAAGGCATATAGTTTCGGGAGTGGGGATATCCGGCTCACCCAGGGTCAGGTCTATGCAGCCTTCGATCCCCTCTGCCATAGCTGCCATTTTCATCATCAGAGAGGGCCTGATATCCCTGCACTTCACCGAAAGGAATCTTTTCAATTCACTGGCCTTCGGCTTTTTTCGCCGCGCGTTCGGCCCGCATGCTTGTCTTCTTTGCATGGGGGTCGCCGTGTGTAGGGACTATACAGAAAAATTCCAGCGGGATTTCCGCGTCGTTATGGTAGACGTGCTTCTTTCCGCCCGGTATGCGGGTCCAGTATCCCGTCTTCATGTCATACCGTTCGCCCTCGACTTCGACATAGCCGTCCCCGCTTACGGTGTACATAAGGTGGTCCCAGTCATGGGAGTGTTCGGGGATGCTTTTATGGGCCGGGAGTATGAAGTGGCGCATCACCCAGCCTTTCCAGAATCTGTCTCCGGGACCGTACACTGTCCTCTTCTCGATCTCCGGCGCCAGCGCTGAGGCGTTATGCAGAGGAAGGTCGTATATGCTTCCAAAGTTCTTTTCCTGTCCGGACATAGGGTCATTCCTCCTTTCATAATGTAGTGAGGGGCGAATGGTCAGCCCCTCACGATATTTTAATTGATTTATGGAAGGATGCGCGCTATTTCTTAAGGCCTGCCAGTATCTTGTCGGGTGTAGCCGGTATGGCCTTGATCCTGACTCCGCAGGCGCTCTTTATCGCGTTGCATACCGCGACGTGCGGCGCCGCAAGGGGCATCTCGCCTGTTCCGGAAGCTCCGAAGGGACCAAGGGGACGCGGTGTCTCAACGTGTACCAGCCTGATGTCGTCGGGAACATCCTTGATGTAGGGAAGACCCATCGTCACAAAGTTGTTGTACTTGCTCTCGTCAAGGAAGTCCTCCGTAAGAGCGAGCCCTATGCCCTGGGCTATGCCTCCGTACTGCTGTCCGTCGACTACGAGGTAGTTGTTGATGACTCCTACATCGCCCACGAGAACGAACTTTTCGCAGCGGGCCTTGCCTGTCTCTGTGTCTACGGATACCATCGCCAGGTTGACTCCGAACATGTGGAAGCCGAAGGGCTTGCCTATGCCGGTGTCTTTGTCGTTGCCCGAGCAGACTTCAAGCTCGCCCTTTTCGTTGATGACCTGTGCCTGTGTGTAGCCTTCGTAGAAGACGGGGATGTTCTCTGCGATCATTTCATCATATGTCCTGTATGTGCCGTCGGCTTTGCGCATGGCATCGAGAAGCTTTTTACAGCTGTCAACTATTGCGTTTCCTACCATTACCTGGGAACGGCTTGCAGCGGCCGCTCCGCTGTTGGGGGCCTTTGCGGTGTCGCTGAGGACCATCTTGATCTGCTCCGGCCTGAGGTCCAGAGGCTTAAGTGCTTCATGTGCGGTGCCGAGGCATCCGATGTCAGCTCCCTGACCGTGGTCTTCCCATGTGTTGTAGACGATGACTCCGTCTTTCGTGAGCTCGATGTTGCTGGCAGCATCGTCAGCTCCGTCGTCGTTGGAGTTGTATATGCCTATGGAGACTCCGACTCCGAACTTGACCTTACCGCTGCTCTTGGCGGCCGCCTCTTTTTTCATCTCTTCATAGTAGGGGCGGGCCTTTTTCATCATCTCGGGAAGCGGGAAGACTTCGGGAGCATAGCCTGAGGGCATTATGCCGAGCGGGTCAGTCGTGCCCTTTTCCCACTGCATGAGGTTCATCTCTCTGAAATCGAAGGGGTCTATCCCGCATTTTTCAGCAAGCATGTCCATCGCAGTCTCACATCCCCAGTAGGTCTGGGGCGCCCCGTAGGCGCGGAATGCCGCGCTCCAGCGGTGGTTGCTGAAGCAGGTGTAGCCGGTAGCCCTCATGTTGGCGTAGGCGTATGGCGAGAAGAAGAACTGCCCGCCCTTGTTGGTGAGGTCGTTGGATGATTCGCTGTATGGACCGTGATCGACCCACCATGTCTGTTCTGCTCCAAGAAGCTTACCGCTCTTGTCGGCACCGACCCGGATATGCATAAGGAAGGGTGATCTCTTGGGAGTGCGGATGTTGTGTTCCTTCATGTTGATGCGCATGTAGACAGGACGCTGGCACGCAACGAGGGCTATCGCGAGATAGGGTTCGTTGGTCGGAGCCACTTTGTATCCGAAGGAGGCTCCCATGTTGTTCTGGATGACCCTGATCTTAGACGGAGCAATCCCTACGCCGCGCGCTATCATCATCTGGTGCCTGTATACGCATATTGATTTGGTGGCGAGGGTGACGCGCCCTTCCTCGTCATAGTAGGCGTAGCCGCAGTCGGTCTCAAGGACCATGTGGGGCTGGCGTGAGCTGTAGAATTCGTCCTCAACGACGTAAGGAGCATTGTCGAGGTCTTCTTTGGGATCCGCGCCCTTCGTGAACATGCGCTTGTTGAAGGCGTTGGGCATGCCGTCTATGCCGTCGATCTCATCGTAGACCTTTACTGCGTCCGCTGCTTTCGCCTGGTATATGTCGATGAGTTCAGGAAGAGGCTCATAGTCTACTTTGATCTTGTCGGCCGCAGCGCGGGCATTTGTCTCGGTGTCTGCGCAGACTATGGCGACGCACTCGCCCCACTGGCGGATCTTGTCGCCCTCTTCGACCATTATGCGGCGTTCCCATCCGTCTGTCGTCACAGAGGGACATCCGACCTGACCCCTGATCCTGTTGGTGCCCTTGTTCGCCCTGACATCCTTGTAGGTGACGACCTTGTATACTCCTGGCATCTTTTCCGCTTCGGATATATCGATCTTGTTGACCTTGGCGTGGCGGACTCCTTCAAGCGCAAAGGGATATGCAAAGAGGAACTCTTCCGGAAGCTTGAGCCTGTCATCGTCGCCAAAGTCCCAGAGTCCCGTCGCCTTGTAGACCGCGCTCGGACGCGGATATTTCGTATTCCAGATGGAGTCTCCGGGTTTGTACATCTTCGCCAGGTCCTCTATCTTCTCTTCTCCCCTGAGTATCGCGGCCGCCTTCATGACGGCGTCGACGACCTGAACGTAACCTGTGCAGCGGCAGGCCATCCAGTTTTTGCTGTACCAATCGCGGACCTCTTCCCTTGTCGGGGCGGGGTTGCTGTCAAGAAGGGCTTTGCCGGCTGTAATGAATCCGGGGGTGCAGAATCCGCACTGTATGGCTCCGCAGACTATGAATGCCCACTGGAGGGCGTGGAGGTTTTCAGGAGTTCCGATGCCCTCGATGGTCGTTATCTGCGCGTACTCGGGAACGTTCTTCCACTTCGTGATGCAGGAACGGACGACCTTGCCGTCCATTATTACGTTGCAGACCCCGCACTGTCCGTGGTCGCAGCCCCTCTTGGTGCCGGTCATCTTGAGCTGGTCCCGGATGACTGTCAGCAGGGAGACCTCCGGTTTACCGATGATCCTCCTCGGCACACCGTTGATGGTTATGTTCTTTACGTGGTAGTTTGCTTCTGTCACTTGTTACATCTCCTCTCTCCGTTGCCGGAACTTATTTAAAACAGGCATAAACACCAAAAGCGGTATCTTTTCATGACGCCGCATGAAAACAAGAGACGATTTTTTGAAAAGGGGGAGAAAGGATAGTCAAGAAAAGACCGACAGGCAGGCTTCTATCCGTTTTGATGCACCCCTTTCCAAAAAGGACTGCCGTCCGTGGGAGGCCGCCCGGTTTCCCATGCGGCCCTCGGGATCGCTGTTCTGTACAGCAAATCCGCTGGTCTGCGTCCATGGAGGATATCTTTAGGAGCACAGACTCGGGGAATAAATGCAACTAAGTTGCATACATATGGTATATATTGTTATGATGTCAGAATACATTCATCTGAATTGCGCGACAACTTTAAGTGCGGATAAGGAACCTTTTGGTTTATTTTGGTTTATATTTTGTCAATAAAGTTCTTAACGTTTTTCAGATTTGACATCGGCTTATTTTTTATAATAGAATCTGGCTTTGTTATTTATGGAATGGGGACAGTTTAATGGACGCAGTGAAGGAAACGGCAGACAGCAACAATGTTCAGGTCGCCATGGGTTTCGGATACGGACTCAGGACAGGCACTCCGATTGCGGTCGGTTATATTCCAAGTGCCGTCGCATGCGGCATTCTGTGCAAGACTGCCGGGCTTACCGCATTCGAAAGCCTTTTCATGTCGCTCGTCGTATTCGCAGGGGCAAGCCAGTTCGTCGCGCTAAATCTCATTATGATCGGTTCATCCTTTCCTGAAATAGTTCTTGCAACGGCAGTCCTTAATATGAGACATATCATGATGTCTTCCTCTCTTGCCAGAAGGCTTGTTCCTGGGATAGGAGCGCTCAAGAAATCATGGATATGCTTTGAGTTGACAGACGAAAGCTTCAGCATCGCCTCGATGCAGAAGGAACCTCGTTTAGCACCTGAGTTCATGTTCGGCCTCAACATAGTGGGGCACATAAGCTGGGTCTCGGGGACGCTCCTTGGTTTCTACGGCACTTCTGTTATGCCGCAGAACGTCCAGGACAGTATGGGGATCGCCCTTTACGCCTTATTCTTGGGCCTGCTCCTGCCCTCGGTAAGGAAAAGCAGGCCGGCATTTGTCGTTGCGGCGGCAGGCATGGCTCTCAGCGCACTGATAAAGTGGACTCCATATTTTGCCGGCCTGAACCGGGGGATCGCCATTATGACCGCTACAGGAATTGCCGCCCTTATCGGAGCGCTGCTCTTCCCCCTGGATAAAAGGAGGTCAGCCCGATGACAAGGATAATGATCCTGTCTGTCCTGATGATGTGCGTTACAGCCCCCTCAAGGATCCTTCCCGTCTTCTTCCTCGGGGAAAGGAAACTTCCGCCCTTTGCAGAGTCGCTGCTCCACTACATCCCCTATGCTGTCCTCGGGGCGCTGATATTCCCTGACGTACTTACCGCGACAGACAGCATATACAGCTCTGCGGCCGGAGCCATTGTTGCAATAATACTCGGCTGGTTCGGCAGGGGGATCCTGGTCGTACTGGTCGGAGGGATACTTGCAACTTACATCACCGGACATTTTATTGGGATTTAAGGACAGGATCAAAAAACAAAAGGGGCTGCGTGAAATCCCAAGATCCCACACAGCCCCTTTTTTGTATCTGAACTCTTTGATCCTATATCAAAGCCATCCTGTATCTCTTTTCCGGTCTTCCGACCTTACGGTAGGCATACTCAACAATTACCCTCTCATTCATTGTCAGGAACTCGAGGTATCTTCTCGCTGTCGACCTTGATATTCCAAGCGCGTCCCCTACTTCCTGTGCAGAGAATGTGTCGTTGTTGTCCCTCAATAAATTCTCCACTTCATTCAAACATTTGAGCTGAAGCCCCTTTGGTATGGCTCTGTTGTTTGCCCAGGAAGGGTCTCTCGCCCTCAGGGAGACAAGGGTATCGAGGTCTTCCTGCTGCCACGGCCTCGTCCTTCCCGTCAGGCTCTGGTGGTAAATGTGATAGTTGCGCAGTGCAAGCCTGAGCCTTTCAAAGGAGAAGGGTTTGATGAGATACTCAAATACTCCCTGGCAAAGAGCCTTCCTTACAAGGTTGGGATCCTCTCCCGACGATGCGACTATAAAGTCAGTCCTCGGAAATTCCTTGCGAAGTTCGTCAAGTCCCTCCAGTGCGTTAAAATCTTTCAGGTAAAGATCCAAAAGGACCAGATCTGCCTCGACACATCTCAAAGACTCGAACATCTGCGTACCGCTTGAAACACATTTTAGTACGGTAAAAGCAGATTCGGTAGCGATAAGATCTGAATACAACTTCTGCAGCAGCGGATCTGCTTCAGCTATCAGGACTCTTAAAATTCGCAAATCATGTTCCTCCTCTTATTAAGGAATTCACGGGCAGCACATTAAGCTGTTTATTATCCGCTTGTCAGGCACCTGGGAGAGGACAGAACAGGAGGGTACCTTGGTACAGATACCCCAAAGTTTGCTGTTCCCCCTTTCCAAGTGCGGGAGGCGTCTTCGTTTCCGAAAACACCCATTGGTCTTATGCCGTTGGAAAAGTTCCTTTAGGCAATCCGACTCGGGGACGTACAAAACATCAACGGTACTAGACTACATCAAGAAGAGCGATTCCGTCAAGAAAGGGAGAAAATTTAAAAGGTTTATTAAAATCCTATCGTTTAAGTTGCTCGGGAGTGCATTTTCTGACTCTCTCAAATATAATAGGGAAACAAGAATATAAGGAGGCTTTCCGATGTCAAATCAATGCTGGGGTCCGGAGATTTACAAAAAAGGGGCAGATTTTGTCCCTCTGTTTGGCAGGCCGGTCATCGAACTGCTTGATCCAAAAAAAGAAGAAAAGATCCTTGACCTCGGATGCGGAAACGGCACCCTGACCAAAGAGCTTGCTGACATGGGATGTGCGGTGACGGGCATTGATACAAGCCCGGAGATGGTCGAGGCAGCAAGGTCCCTCGGCCTGAAAGCCGAAGTTATGGACGGAGAGCACCTGCATTTCAGAGAGGAGTTTGACGCCGTGATGAGCAATGCGGCGATCCACTGGATGAACGACCAATACGCAGTGGTGCGAGGCGTATGGAAATCTCTGAAACCCGGCGGACGCTTCGCTGCGGAATGCGGGGGAGAAGGCTGCATAAGGGTTATCCGCGAGGGCATGAAGATCGCACTGATCAAACGGGGCATCGACTACAAGGCCAGAAATCCGTGGAAATTCCCCGAACTGGGGGAGTTCTCGAAAATACTGGACAACCAGGGCTTCAAAGTCTCCTACATTGCAAGGGTAGACAGGCCAACCCCGCTTAAAAACGGACTGAGGTGCTGGCTTGAGGTATTTGCGAACCGTCACACCGAGGGATTCTCAAATGAAGAAAAGGAACTTTTCTACAAAGAGGTCGAGGATTACTGCAGGCCGATGCTCTACACCGAAGAGAACGGCTGGGTCGCTGACTACGTGAGACTGCGCTTCCTCGCCCTAAAACCCCGGATCTCCCAATAAGAAGAGAATGATTAAGTAAGAGGGCTCCCTTTCCGCAAAGGGGCCCTCTCTTTGTATGATCTGCACCGGAAACGGAAGGCGGCCTCAATAGTTCCCTTATCTGCTCCTTATCCTTTCCAGGTTCTTCTTGTATTCCGGGAGGGCCTCCCATATCGTATCGCCCAGGTCACATGGAAACTCTTCACAGAAGCCGCAGTGGGGTATGCCGTTCTGAAGCGCGCAAATCCTGACCCTGCATCCGGTGCATGCCACGCTCTTGGCCCCCGGTTCGGTACATCCCGTACACCTCATCCTTGACGGCAGGATGAAAGATCTGCCTCCGCGGATCTCCTCGGCGGCAGCTATTTTTGAGAGTGTTACCATATCGTTCCTCTCGGTTGCCCCGCGCGCCTCGCATGAGCCGCAGTCCATGCCGCAGCAGCCTAATATCTCCATCAAGATATCTCTGAAGACGGATAAGCTGAATTGACCACTCCGCTTTTAAGCACTCTGCACCCGATCTTTTCAAGCTCGTACGAAAGAGCATCAAGGCCTTCGGCTACGCTTTTCCACTCCGTATCGAAGGCCTGGTCAACAAGGAAGAGGGCGCTTTCCGTGCTTTCGGAGAGGGAAGCATCTCTTGTGTCACGGTGGTTCCAGAGCCAGCAGCAGACCTTTTCTTGGTCCGCATAAAGAATGTTTTTCGGAGATACATCGATAACGCTGTCGCCCGCACCAAGCGGGTAGAATTTTTCGCCCTCGAGGCCATAACGAAGCACCAGGTCGCCTCTGAGCTTTGCGGTATCATGAGCTCCCATGGGAAGGAGGCTTAGCGCCGATACGCAGTCGTAGCAGTCTACAACGTTTGATACGCTCCATATGTCTCCCTTGAAAGTCCTCCTGAGAAGCGCTTCCAGCGAAGATCTGTACTTACTGGGCTTTACCCCCATCTTCGAATAGACATCACGCCATCCTGCCACATCAGGATGCAGCATCATCGTATCCTGGGATATCCCTATATCATTCAGCCTTCCGACAAGCCCCCTCTTCATCTTTTCGACATATTCATCAGACGGGGCCACACGGACCTGGGCAAGGAGCCAACCGATCTTTGCACCCGGGAAAAGCTCGAAAATTTCTCTTTCTATCATCAGTTTCATAAGGAATCTTCCTCCTTTGGTTATCTGTGATCTGCATCATTTAGTGATCCTACTCTCCTGCAAAGGACCAGGGCTAGCCATCCGACCGCCCACCCTGCCGCTGTTCCTGCAGCCAAAAGCGGCACTATGTATAGGAGTACCCTGATGTCATTCACCATTGCAGCTGCTACCGATACTTGTGCCGCGTTGAAGGCCCATGCCCCCGCGACGCTTATCCACGGCAGGCTGAAGTCATCCCTGTATTTAATATATATAAAGGACATTACAGATGCCGACATGAGCCCTCCGGCCAGGCTGCAAAGAAGCGCAAACCAGTTTCCTGTCATTACCCAGGCCAGGAAGACCCTAATCAGCGTTACCGCAAAAGCCTCCTTCACGCCGAGAAGAACGAGTGCGACAAGGGAGAATACGTTTGCAGCGCCAAGCTTTATTCCAGGGAGAGGCATAGGGAGGTTTCCTTCGAAGATGTTGAAAACCAGTGCAAAGGCAGCAAGTGAACCGGTAATGATCAAATTTTTGAGCTTCATCACCAGGTCACCCCGTCTACTTCTGTTTTGCCTGAGATCCTGATAACAAGCCTGTTAGGCAGGCATACGGCAGAATCTCCCGGCCTCTGGAGCCACCCGCGCTTCACACAGTCCTTGTCCGGACAATCCGATGCAATGACCGCGATTTTGCCGTCCTCTGTTTTCAGTACGTTTCGGCCGCCTTTGTATTCGACTGCAAATTCCCCGGCGGGGTCTCCCTTTTTCAGCAATACCCTCCGCAAAAGCTTACCGTCCTGTATTATTTCCGCATTTAACACATCAGGGGCTTTTGTTAGAAACCTGATGCCCCAGACAACACATGAAGCCATGAGTATCACTATGAGGATCCTCAGCATGGCCCTGTCTCCTCGCTTCATTCCCATCACTGGACCGCCGGCTCTTTTTTCATATCTGGCGCTTTCAATATAAAATTTTCACTAAGTCCCTTCGTCACATATACAATGGTACCCTCAGTTTTTTTTGCCACGAGGACAGCCTCAATGTTTTTCAATTCATGCAACAGGGAAATGCCTTTTTCAAAACCCATTACAAAAATCGCTGTACTGAGCGCATCCGCATCCGTAGAATCTTCACTTATTATTGTAACTGAGGCCAGGTCTGACTGGGCAGGGTATCCGGTCAAGGGGTCAAAAATGTGGTGATATTTCGCCCCCCCTGATTCAAAATATCTCTCATAAGGTCCTGATGTAACGACAGAAACATCAGATACTTCAACTATGCCGAAATATTCTCCTCTACGCATGAACGGATGCTGAAGCCCTATCTTCCACTTTCCGGGCCTGGGAGAGTTCCCAAAGACCGCGATGTTCCCTCCGAGATCGATAAGGCCTGATCGGATGCCCTCTTCTATAAGCAGGGCCCTTACTTTATCTGTGACATATCCCTTTGCTATTCCCCCAAGATCTATCCTCTGTCCTTTGGCTGTCCGAACGAAGGTCCCGTTCCCTTCATGCGCGACAGAGGTCTTTTTGAAATCTGTCAACTTCACGGCCTCTTTAAGCCGCTCAGGGTCAGGGATGGCTGCACCCTCAGTTCCTATCCCCCAGAGTTTGACGACTTTTCCTACAGTAGGGTCAAATGCCCCTCCTGTCCGTTCTGACCATTCAAGCGCCCTTTCCAAAAGGACGGCAGTCTCTTCCGAAACTTTTACAGGGTATTCTCCCGATGCTCTGTTGACGAGCGAGATGTCTGAAGAGGGGATATTTACTGAAAGAAGATTTTCCAGCCTTTCTATCTCTTTCATCGACAGGTCAAGGGCATTGTTGAGTTTTTCGGTGTCATCCCCGTAGACGGTGATCCTGACTATCGTGCCAAGTCGGTATGATTCGCCGGAGACTTTTTTCGGAGCCCCCCATCCGAGGCCTCCCATTGCTGCGTACAGCATTATCATCAGCAAAACTGTCACAGCAGCAGCGGCTAGATATAATATTGGCCTTGACGCGCCTGCTTTGATACTCATATCTTTCTGCCTGCAGCCTCCGGATAACAAAAATTTTTATTATGTGTATATATGCCGGTATTTTATATCAATATCGTGCCTGCACGATATAATTGATCACTTATTGCGAACCTTATGACTAAATTACCCCGGGGAAGAGATGATACACCTATCTTCTGAAAAGATTCATCGGCAGAGCGCCGTTCTCGGGAAGGTATTTCATTGGATCAAGGGCTGTTCCTTTGGCGTTTCGGACCTCAAAGTGGAGGTGGTTAGTAGTCGCCCTTCCTGTCCTGCCTACCGTTGCGATCAGATCTCCCCGTCTCACCTTCTGGCCGACCCTTACGTTCATCGTCGCGCAGTGGGAATAGAGTGTCCACAACTGATCGGAGTGGTTGATTATGATGACCCTGCCGTAGCCTCTGAAACCTTTTCCTCCGTTCGAGGCCACCTCGACTATACCGTCAAGTGCAGCATATATTGGGGTCCCCTTAGGAGCTACGATATCTATGCCGAAGTGTTTCCTCCTCCCCTTTGAAGCCGTTCTGCTGAATAGGCTTGAGAGCTCCCCGGAGTTTAGGGGCCACTTCATGTCGCTGATGATAAGGGGAGCGCCTCCGCTGACCATCTCTTCCTCGTCCCATTCGATGTCGCCGGGAGAGGCCAGTTTTCTGTACGCCGTTTCGAGCGGATCTTCCTGAAGGGACTGATAATCTATTTCCTTTGCGTGAAGGTGATCAGGAGTAAAAAGAGTCAAAAGAAGCATCAGACAAAAAAGATAAACTCTCCCGGCCCAAAGACCAAAAAAGTTTTTTATGGGGCTGTATATAATCAAACTGTTACCTGAACAGCTTTCATTAACCTTGGTGATGCGACCCATCAGAGACCTCCCCGTTGTTGGAGGAACGGTCAGATAATTTTACCACAGAGCTATGACCAGGTTCTTGCCAAAAGTCCGACCATCTCCTCCATTACCCCTGGATCAGCTTTCCCGTATCTGCTGCGGAAAGAGTGGTCCGCACCCTCGATCACGAAATAGTGTTTTTCGCTCTCCGGAATGCTTGCTTCTCGCAGTACTCCAAGGCAGCTCTCTTCAGAAAAGATCTCATCGCAGCTCCCTCTGAAGGATATCAGCCCTTTGGCTTTTACATGTGCGAGCATGTCGGTGTCTATTTCTGAACGAAGGGTGGAAAGGACCGGAAGAGACATCATCCGTTCCTCCACTTCCTTGTAGGCCACAAGTCCGGTCCCGCTAAGGATGATCCTTTCGGGGAGCGGAGATCCTTCGCCTGCATTACGTTTTATATTGTCAGCTGCCGCTGAAAGGGCAATGATCCCTCCAAGTGAAAAGCCCCATATCCAGATGGGTCTGTCAGGCATCTCCCCGCTGATTTCGGATATTGCGTTAAAGACGTCCTGCTGCTCCTGTGCGAAGGTTTTTCCGGAAAAGGCTTCCCTTATCCACAGAGGCACATCATTTGAGAAATCATTCCGGTTCCTGACTTTTCTGCTCGTCTCCACCAGCCATGGAGCATACCCCCGTCCGGAGAGAAGCTCTGAAAGAAAACGAAACTTGTTGTTTTCGCCCATGTTGGCGCTGCTGTGGACTCCGTGGAGCAGGACCACCTGGACCTCGTTCGGTTCTTTGGGGGGGAACGATGTCACCCTTACCTCATTATCCCCAAAGGTCCCCGGGACCACGTACTCACGGATATTTGAATGCTCGCGGATCATTTTCATTTTTTTCATACCCGACATAAACTAAAAAGAGGGCGGGATCCCGCCCTCTCTGTTATGTTTGTTTTCCGGTACAGAGCCTTACTTTCCCTGATGAGCTGCAAGGGCAACAGCTGAAGCTATGGAGAGGAGCTTTGTTTCAGCTGAGTCCGCGCGGCTTGTCAAAACTACCGGTGCGGCCGCTCCCAGCACTATACCTGCCGTCTTGTTCTCTGAGAAGTAGACTATCGCCTTTGCAAGCATATTTCCCGACTCAATGTTGGGAACGTGGAGGATATCTGCATATCCGGCAACGTCGCTCTTGATGCCCTTGTGATGTGCAGATTCCGGGGATACTGCATTGTCGAGGGCGAGGGGCCCGTCAATGATGCATCCCTTGATCTGGCCGCGGCGGCTCATCTGCGTAAGAAGGGCCGCATCCATCGTAGGAGGCATATCGGGATTCACCACTTCAACGGCTGCGAGGGCGGCTACCTTGGGGCAGCTTACACCGAACGCATGTGCAAGTTCTACGACGTTCTTAATTATATCGATCTTGATCTTGAGATCCGGATACATGTTGAATGCGGGGTCTGAGATAAAGAAGATCCTGTCATATCCCATTATTTCGTGGATGTATACGTGAGAGAGAGTCTTGCCTGTACGGAGGCCCTTTTCCTTGTTTAGTATGCCTCTAAGGAAGTTGGCTGTCGCCACCATCCCCTTCATGACTATCTGGGCTTGTCCGCCCGATACAAGTTCAACGGCTTTGAGTGCCGCGGCAGCTTCGCCGCCCTTTTCGTCGATTACTTCGTAGTTGGCAAGGTCAATGCCGAGCTTATCTGCAACTTCTTTGATCTTGTCCGCATTGCCTACCAGGAATGCTTCAGCAACGCCGGCTTTGCGCGCGTTCTCTACCGCTTCCATTACCTCTGCGTCTTCTGCACATGCAACGCTTATCTTCTTGGGGCCTACTTCCTTTGCATACTCAAGCAGCGCACCTAGTGTACGGATCTGTTCCATTTGAGAAATGACCTCCCTGGGATGTATTGTCACAGGCTTGTCGCCTGCATTTTACATAAACTCGTGAATTATTATACATGTTTATCCAAGCAGCGTACAACTGCAGCCAAATTGCAGAATTTTGCGAATATATAAGGTTTTTCTGATAATTCCTGATATCTGAACAATGGCGCACATAAAAAACGTGTGGTACGAACGACGTACCACACGTTTTTTATATAAATATTTTCTTTTGCTTATGCCATAAACATGGCTATGTCATCATCGACATTGCCTACTCCTGCGATACCGAACTTCTCCACAAGGACCTTGGCCACGTTTGGTGAAAGGAAACCTGGCAGTGTCGGGCCAAGGTGGATGTTCTTGACTCCAAGATAAAGCAAGGCAAGGAGAACGATGACTGCTTTTTGCTCATACCATGCGATATTGTAGGCGATAGGGAGCTTGTTGACATCGTCAAGGCCAAAAACTTCCTTGAGCTTGAGGGCTATGACCGCAAGCGAATAAGAATCGTTGCACTGGCCTGCGTCAAGGACTCTTGGTATTCCTCCGATGTCTCCCAGATCGAGTTTATTGTAGCGGTACTTGGCGCATCCCGCTGTAAGGATGATCGTGTCCTTAGGAAGTTTATTGGCAAACTCGGTGTAGTATTCTCTTGACTTCATGCGTCCGTCACAGCCGGCCATTACAAAGAATTTTCTGACTGCTCCGGATTTGACTGCATCGACAACCTTGTCGGCAAGGGCAAGGACCTGGTTATGGGCAAAACCTCCCACTATCGATCCCGTCTCTATCTCTTCCGGCGCCGGAAGTTTCTTCGCCATTTCGATGACTGCGGAGAAATCCTTCTTACCTGCTGTGTCAGGCACAATGTGGGCACACCCCGGGAATCCCGCTGAACCCGTGGTGAATATGCGCTGCCTGACCTCTTCGCTCCGCGGAGGGACTATGCAGTTAGTCGTGAAGAGGATGGGGCCGCGGAAGGTCTCGAACTCGCCGACCTGCTTCCACCATGAACCGCCGTAGTTGCCCGCAAAGTTTTCATACTTCTTGAATGCGGGGTAATAGTGGGCGGGGAGCATCTCGCCGTGGGTGTAGACATCCACCCCCGTTCCCTTAGTTTGCTCAAGGAGCTGTTCAAGGTCGGTAAGATCGTGTCCCGAAATGAGGATAGCAGGATTTTTTCTTACTCCGATATTCACCATCGTTATCTCAGGGTCGCCGTACTTGGATGTATTGCCTGTATCAAGAAGCGCCATTGCCGTGACCCCGTTCTCTCCGGTTCTGAGAGTAAGGGCTACAAGGTCATCAGCCCCGAGGCTGTTGTCCAGGAGTGCGGCCAGTGCTTCATAGATGAACTTGTAAATGTCAGTATCTTCCTTCCCAAGGTTGAGCGCATGTTCCGCATAAGCAGCCATGCCTTTCAGACCATAAGTTATCATTTCCCTGAGGGAGCGGACATCCTCGTTTTCTGTAGCAAGAACTCCGACTGAAGCTGCTTTTTCAAGCATCGCATCCCTGCCATCGGCATTGAAAAGGGCCGCATCGTGAAGTCCGGCTGCCTGGATTTTGGCTTTGAGGCCCTCCCTGACGGAGATCATCTTCGTGATCTGCTTCTGGATGGCATCGGCATCGAAATTTGCGTTCGTGATCGTCATGAAGAGGCTTCTCAGCACTTCGTGGTTCACTTCGGGAATGCCTGCTGCGTCAATTTTGCCCTTTACGACAACATCGGAGATGCCTTTGACTGTGTAAATAAGAAGATCCTGGAGTTTTGCGACGTGTTCTTCCTTGCCGCATACTCCCTTAACCGTACATCCTTTGTTCATTGCAGTTTCCTGACACTGAAAACAGAACATGCTCATATATCCTTCCCCCTTTTGTTATTTATTCCTGCCGAGGTCATTATGCCTTTGCTATCTTCATCCCGAATCTGACGGCTTCTTCTTTGATGCTTTCCGAAGGGTTCCACTGATTGCGGAGTCCCTCTTCGTCTATCAACTCAAAGCCCGCGTTCTTCATCGAGTCCAGGATGACTTTGGTGCCCTCTCCGCTCCATCCGTAACACCCGAATGCCGCAGCCTTTTTGTTTTTGAACTTAAGTCCCTTCATCAGGTGCATGAAGCCGGCAACTGAATGAAGGACGCTGTTTCCTACTGTGGGTGACCCGACAACTACTGTTTTTGACTTGAAGACTTCCGTGATCACATCGTTGTCGTCGTTCTTAGCAAGGTTAAACAGTTTGACGGTGACATCCTTGTCTGCCAGTCCGATCCCCTCTGCGATCCTCTCGGCGAGCTCTTTTGTCCCGTTCCACATAGTGTCGTAGATGACCGATATCTGGTTCTCCTGATAGTCGTCCGCCCATTTGGCATATTTTTCGACTATCTGCATCGGGTTATCACGCCAGATCACTCCGTGGCTCGTTGCGATAATATCGATCTGAAGATTGAGGGAGAGCACCTCGGCAAGCTTCTTTCTCAGTATCGCGCTGAACGGCGTGATTATGTTGGCGTAGTATTTTATGCATTCGTTGAATAGCTCGCACTGGTCCACCAGGTCGTTGAAAAGCTTCTCTGTCGCGTAGTGCTGGCCGAATGCGTCGTTGCTGAAAAGTATATTGTCCTTGGTAAGGTATGCAGCCATGCTGTCCGGCCAGTGGAGCATCGACATCTCGACGAAGATAAGCTCCTTGCCGTTTCCGACATCCAGTTTATCGCCCGTCTTGACCACATGGAAGTCCCAGTCCTGATGGTATTGCCCCTTAAGTGACTTGACCGCATTTGCTGTGCAGTATATCGGTTTGCCGGGGATCAGCTTCATAAGTGCGGGAAGCGATCCACTGTGGTCTACTTCACCATGGTTCACAACGATATAGTCGATCTTGTTCAGGTCGATCTCCTTCTGCAGGTTCGCGACAAATTCTTCCGCGAAGGGCATCCAGACGGTATCAATAAGTACCGTCTTCTCTTCCTCTATTAGATAGGAATTGTAAGTCGAACCCTTATGTGTGGAATAATCGTCCCCATGGAATTTGAGGAGCTCCCAGTCGACCTTGCCTACCCATGAAACGTTGTTTTTTAACAGCTTTTTCAACCGTCATCACACCTTTCTGTCATTATGGAAAAGGAATAGCGTACCATCATATAACTGCCATACCAACTAAAATTAACAAATCATCAAATTCTTTGCATCAGTACAAAACACATATGGATATGTTTTTGTTTAAGTCGCTTTCTTTTTTTCTGATATTTTGATCCGGTGAACAAAAGACCATATCTGTCCGCTTTGCCGTTCTTCATTCTCCTGCTTGCAACATGGCTTAAAAAAGGAGGGAGAAAACATTATCTGCAATAATTAAGGAGTTTTAAATACCTTAATTATTTATACTTACTAGATACCAAACAATAATATCACATAGTCATATGTATAAATCAATAATATTAATTCTTTCTTATCTGATGAATTATTTTGACAGGTCCGACAAATCACGGTCCGCTTGCAGGCTTCAATGACCCTGCGTTAGTGAGAGGTCCGGACAACGAGACAGGCCCCTGAGCAACCTCAGGGGCCTGTGATCCGTTGGGATGACCAAATTAATGGCGGGCTCGGCCGGAGTCGAACCGGCGACCTACGGCTTAGGAGGCCGTCGCTCTATCCTACTGAGCTACGAGTCCGCACCGCAAAAGGTAGTCTATCATGGAACATCAGGTTAATGCAACTATCTCAGAGACAAAAACAGAGCGAATTCAGCTTTTTCGCTCAAATGATCCTAAGATGATCCCGAGATCAATGAAAAATTGGTCCCTGATCTACAAACTCAGGGAGCTGAGATATCCGCCTAGCTCGTGGAGCCCGTCCTGCAAAAGCTTCGTGTCACCGAATCCATAACCAAGCCTGAAGCACTTTTTCTCTTCGAAACAGTCTCCGTGGCAGAGAAGGACCCCGGTCTTTTCGTATATGTCCGTACAAAGCTCCACTTCATCGATATCATAGTCGTAGTGGACAAGCATAGTCGTAGTGAAACTCTCACCATAAACTGAGAGGCGGGGCTGGTTCATGATCCAGTCCTCCGCGATCTTTTTGTTGGGCCTGACTATGGCACGGGCCCTTTCAAGCATTTTATCGCTGTTCTCAAGGGCTATGGCGGATATCAGCTCATCGAAGACCCCGTTGCAGATCGAATCGTATGACCGTCTGTTCTCAAGGATGTCATAGGCCTTTTTGTCGCGTGTGACAGCCCAGCCGACCCTTGTCCCTGCCATCGAGTAGATCTTGGACATGCTGCTTGTGGCGATCCCCTTCTCGTAAAGATCAACTATCGATGGCATGTATGCGTCCGCAAGTCCTCTGTATATTTCATCACAGAGGATGTATGATCCGTTCTTTTCGGCAACTGTAATAATTTCTCCCAGTTCATCGGCATCCATATAGGCACCGGTAGGGTTATTGGGGTTGGTCAGTGTTATCATTTTCGTTCTGCTGTCTGTAAGCGAGTCCATTTTTTTTGGATCGACCTTATAGCCCTCCTCCTTTTTCAGGCGAAGGGGACGGACTTCTATCCCTAGGGCTTCAGGGATGGAGTAGTGCTGCTGGTAGTTGGGCATCACCGCTACCACATTATCTCCCTTTTCAAGCATCCCGGTAAGCACGGCCGAGTTTGCCCCGGTACCTCCATGGAAGGTAAGCACCATACCCGGCTCCGCCATTTTATAGGTCGAAGCGGCCGCATCAAGAAAGCGGGGCAGGCCAAAGAAGGCTCCGTAATGTAGGTGGGTCTCGAAGAAGAATTTTGTAAGTTCATCCTTGTTCTCTCCGCTCAGTTCCGCGAGTTCATCCAGGGAGATAGCCTTTACGCAGCTTGCCCCAAGGTTGTACCTGCATTGAGCGTCACGGGGATTCAGCCATTTTTCAACTTTAAAATCTTTGATAGGCACAGCTCTTTCCTCCTTTTGCGTTTAAGAGACATTCCGATGCAAAGCAGTAAGGCATCTTTGAACTCTATTCTCAAAGCTGGATATCTATGCTTTTCTGCTCCCCTTTTTGAGAAACCGTCACCCTTACTTTCGCCTTTGCGGCAGCCCTGCTTTCAAGGTAAGAATCAACGCGGGCAATGTCAAAATTTTTGGTGTCGTATGTATCGATCACGACCAGAGAATCTCCCGGCAGGATCCCGGCATAGAATGCCGCGGTACCTTTTACAACATCTTTAATGAGAAGCCTGCCGCCTGGATCCCTGAAAAGCTCCTCAAGCTCAAGACCGAGATAACTTTTGGAAGGGGGGAGGGGCTGGGGTTCCTTATAGTATGCTCCTGACTCCTCGGAGACCGAATAGTCGGGAGCGGTCACCCTTACAGATATCTTTTTGCTCTCCTGCCGGATCGTGTATTCAAGCCTTATATTCTCTTCGAAACCGCTGACCTTAAGGACGGTGACCCCGCTTCTGTCATCGAGGAACGTCTTTTTGCCCTCTCCCTCCCATGACTTTACCAGCAGCTCAACTGTGCCGGGGACCCCTCTTTCAAAAATAAGATCTGCCGCGTGTTCCATCTCTTTTCTCGAACTTTCCTTCGCGTGCTCCCTTATTTCCCTGACCTTCTGCTCGTATGCGGCCTGCTGTTTGGCTGCCTCCGCCTGGTTGTTGGTGTTTCCCGCAGCGAGAGTGCCCAGGAGGACTGCCAGACCAGTCGCGTCCACCCAGACCTCGGTATGGCTCGAGCTGTAACTGTGATGTTCCGAATAGGCAAATGCAGTTCGGACAGGGGCGATCAATAAAATCAGAAAAAAAGCTGTGGACCTGACGTATTTTTTCATCTGCATCTTTTCCTCCCGATCTCTTTCGTATTATCTCGCTGTTTTGAACGTTTCCGCTGTATTATGGAACAAATCGAGGTTTTCGGGGATAGCGGATCTTGCTATGCCGACCATAACATGGCTGTTTTTGCCGTCAAAAAGCATCGTCTGGTATATAAGCTTCTTTTCTTCACCTGAAGTATATCCAACTATCTCTATCCCGTTCAGTCCGTCGATCATTACCTCTTTTTCAGATATGATGTCGACCTTTTCTCCCTTTTCTATCATCTGCAGTTTTTCCTTTGCAAAACCCGGCTGTTTATCCGGAGTTACAAAGGTGTTTGAGATGCGTGATACGACAAATAAAGAACCGTCCTCTTTTTTTGTGGGGAGGAAACCATCCTTTGTATATACGACCGCACCGTCAAGCAGGCCGGCAAGTTTAAGGGGCGTCCCGTGCACATCGATATTGCCCTGCGGGATCTCTGCAGGGGGAGAACTTTTTACACTTTCCCAGTATGCGCTCCTGATCGTTTTAAGTACAGCCTCTCCACGCAGCTGGTCTTTTGCAGGGTAAAGGCCGTTTATCATCCAGCACTCTTTGCCCCTGTCGACGACCAGAGTCCATTTGCCGACCATGCCGGATCCTTTTTTCTGAAATATCTTCATCAGCATCGCAGATGAGCCATTCCAGACAAACTCATTTTTCATCTTAAGTTCCATATTTGCCTTTTTCAGATTATCCTCGGTGAACTCTTCCAAAAGGGCAGCGTATGGAAGGCGTATGACAGATGACTCCAGTGAAACTTTTTTTGTTTTGTCCACACATCCTGCCTGTGATTCTACAAAAGTGCAGCCTTCAGGCAAAATAACATAGACCGGCATGGCAAATACAGATTTGTGCAGGGGACTCTTTTCCGTATTGATTTCTTTGGGACCGTCGGCAGCGGCATTGCCCGCGATAAAGAAGAAAAGCAAAAGGACGGGCAGGAGCTTCGCATTTTTTAGAAGAAGCTTCATCACTCAGTTACAGCATCGCCCGAATCCGGCAGACCACGGAAAATCTCCGCTGATCCGTCTTCATCCCCGGAAAGAGGCTCGCCCTCCTGCTCTCCGGTATCGGGCATGATCGGTCCGTCCTCGGTGATGCCCGGGATCTCCGGCAGACCAGGGGCGACCTTTTTCAGCAGATCCCTGAAAAACCCCTTGACCTTGCCTGAAGAGAGATTTTCGGCAAGTGCTTCAGCTCCCTGTATGGCGCTTTCGCTGCCTATCTCTCTCAATGCTTCGACTTCTTTCTCAGCGGCCCCGTAATCCTTTGCCCTGATGTAGAGAAGACCCAGCTTGTATCTTGCCTCCACATTGTCCGGCTCCAGCTTGACGAGCTTTTCATAATAGAGTGCAGCCGTCTCGTAATCCTCCATCCCAAGGCTGCTTTCCGCAATGCCCTTTACGACCCTGGATTCAGGCCTGAGACTGAATTTTTCGGCCTTCATGAAGAGCTCTGAAGCCCCGTAGTGATCACCGGAACGCAGAAGGGACTCCGCCTTTGTTATATTCCTCTCCCTCATTGCCGCAACGGCAAGGAGTGCCGTGGCAAAAAGCAGTATTATGACCAGCATAACAACGAAACCGGAAAATAAACCTCCTCTTTGTCTACTCATATCATATTCCTCCAATCGATCCAGATATATTCCACACCGGTTCGCAGCAGGACCATGCCGCTGCCATGAACGTTCTCAGGAGAGATTCCTGCTCCAGTTATATTTTATCAGTTTCATCAGGCCGTCGGACCGTTCGATCAGATGTATGCCGCAAAAATCCATCGGATAGAAAAAAATGTCGTTCAGCTTAAATCCGAAATAATTACACATCAGCGTCCATATGACTCCTCCATGGGCAAAAAGCATTATGTTCCCGCACGGATTATCCCTGAGTATTTCATCAAATACAGGAACGGTACGTTTCTGAAGATCCTTAAAGCTCTCCCCTCCGGGAGGCCCCACCGAATCAAAAGAGACGCCCCTCTTTTCGTATATCTCGTTCCAGGTCGATCTTACCTCGTCGAAACTCCTGCCCTCCCAGTCTCCCAGATGTATCTCACGGAGCCCTCTCACGGGGCGTATCTCGCATGTCCGGCCGGCAAGGGCTATCTCCGCAGTCTCCCTCGCTCTCCTTAGGTCACTTGAGAAGACCATGTTCGCCTCAACGCCCCTCAGCACTTCGGCCAGCCTCTTTGCCATCATTACACCCTCCTCGGAAAGAGGATAGTCGGTGGATCCGTAATATAGTTTCCCTCCGTGGGGAAGATCAGGCTTGGCATGGCGGATCAGATATATTTTCTGCTTTTCTCCGTTATTCAAATGGCTGCAGCTCCTGACATAAATGATCAAGGTAAAATGGTGAAACTGTCAAAGACTTACATTATATATACATTTTTATTTTATCCGCATAGTCTTGACCCTGCCTCGGCATAAACCCAGGCTCAGATGGTCTCTTCGTCGGAACTTTCCCATGGCGGAGAGACGATGCAAAGGAACTCCAGCTTGTGATCACATTCGTTCACCACATACTGTACTGCAGAGGGCGGAACAAGGACGGCTCTCCCCTTTTTCAGTTCTATCGGTCTTTCGTCAATAAAAAGAATCCCTCTCCCTGCTATTATCCAGTAAACTTCTGAAGACTTGACCAAACGGTGGGGAACCGTACGTCCCTTCGGAAGGACCACCGCATGGGAGAGGGAAAAACCGCAAAATGGCAGCCTTTCATTTCCCGGATGGAATATCTCCGCAAGGGAACATAGGTCACCGGCAGTGAAGTGTTCTGCGGTGTCCGCGTCTTTTAAAATGAAGGTACCATCCATTCGTATCCCCCCTTATATATGTCGCCGAACTTACATTCTGTTTATATTTTCACCGTGAACTTTTTAGTTCCTCGTTTTCGTATCAGGCATTATGTTGATTTCTTATGTACCTCTTGCGATGAATGGCGGCCTTCTTTATAAAAACATGGAGAAAGTTTTGTATGTTACATTATACAGAGAATTCGGATTTTTATGCCGTAATTTTGGGTCTGCACCTTGGCACAGCCCGGGAAATCAAAAGGCAGAGCCGCTCGGGCCCTGCCTTTTGAGGTGTCTTGCTGTACATGACGGTTAAATTTCCATTTTCGTATATCCCTTGGGGATCTTGAAGAGATTCTCGTCAACCTTGCTTCCGTACTCGATTATCTCCATAAGCGCCTCTGAAGTTTTCCAATATCTCCACTTGTTGGTCCCCTCATCAAAATAGTATATCTGCTCTTCTCCTTCGCTGACTTTGATCTTGTCATAATCGTATGTCCTGCCAGCGATCTTGTCTTTTCCGGAGGATACGACCAGCTTGGTTTTTTCAGCTTCAGACAGGTCCTTGTCGTCATTCAGCGTAGGGCCATCAAATGACTGATGAGGCATTTTCATGTACATCTTCTCTTCATGCATCAGGATCGTGGTGGTCTTTGCCGCGTTGTCCGTGATGGTGCTCATGTGACTCATGTCGCTCAATACATCTACGTACATAAAGTGGCCTTTGACAGCCATGGTGGTAGTATTCTCCTCACGCCCGTCGCCGGTCTCGACTGACGCTTTGAATTTAAGGAATATCGCATGCTTTGAAGGGTTCAGATCATCATGCCATATTTTCATAGCCCTTTCACCAGGTTTGTAGGCCGCTTCGGCCGACAACATACCGATAAGGGAAAAGGCGGCAGCTGCTGCAATAAAGCCGAGACTCTTAAAAAAAGTGTTTTTCCTAGCCATTAAAGATTCCTCCCGTATGTAGTAATTTGTTTGCCGGTAGTTCCGGAACGCTTTAGTAATACATATAATTTATCATATTATTGCACGAAAACAATATCGTTCCACAAAATCTGATCGATCTGTCTCTCCCTGACGCCGCCCCAAAAAAGGGGGAGCCGGAAGGCTCCCCCTTTGCTGCTTTTGTCCTTGTCCGAAAAACTATACTTCTCTTGGCTGTGCCTTGTAGTGTGTGTGGAGAAGGTGGTGCGACTTCTCTCCGAGGGGCTTGCCGAGCCAGTTCTCGTATAGTGCGACGATATCGGGGTTTTTGTGCGACTGGCGGATGGTCATCACTTCGTCGACCTTGTAGACTGCCGCAGTCCTCGCCGCCCTTACATCGGCGTTTACAGGCTGGGGCTGTCCGCCTCCGCCTATGCAGCCGCCTGGGCACGCCATGACTTCAATGAAGTGGTAGTCGGCTTCTCCGGCACGAACCTTGTCCATGAGGATCCTTGCATTTTTAAGGGTGTGAGCGACCGCAAGCTTGACTGTTACGTTCTGGCCGTTTACGGGAACATCGACAGTGGCTTCCTTGATGCCTTCCATCCCGCGCACAGGCATAAAGCTGACTCCCGGAAGGTCCTTGCCATCGTTCAGAACAGCGTAGACCGTGCGCAGAGCCGCTTCCATGACGCCGCCCGTGACTCCGAAGATAACAGCTGCTCCGGTCGACATGCCAAGAGGGCTGTCATACTCTTCTTCAGGAAGGTTCTTGAAATCGATCCCCGCATTCTTGATCATCCTTGCAAGTTCCCTGGTCGTGAGGACCGCGTCAACATCCGGGATCCCGGGGTTGCTCTGTAGCTGCGGCCTGACGCGCTCTGCCTTTTTGGCTGTACAGGGCATTACCGATACGCTGAATATCTTTTCGACAGGGATGCCCTGTGTTTCCGGCCAGTATGTCTTTGTAAGTGCCCCGAACATTCCCTGGGGCGATTTGGCTGAGGAAAGGTGCGGAAGGAGATCGGGATACTTCATCTCAATGAAGTTGATCCAACCCGGGGAGCAGGACGTGATCATCGGGAGCGTACCGCCGTTGACCACTCTGTCAAGGAACTCATGTCCTTCTTCCATTATCGTGAGGTCTGCGCTGAAGTCCGTGTCGAATATTTTGTTGAAGCCCAGCCTGCGGAGCGCGGCTACCATCTTGCCGGTGACTATCTCCCCCGCAGGGAGGCCAAGCGCCTCTCCGAGGGCAACGCGCGTTGCGGGAGCAGTCTGTACGATGACATATTTGCCGGGATCCCCAAGGGCGTCAAAGACCTTCTCCGTATCATCCTTTTCGCAGATCGCGGCTGTCGGGCACACCGCGACACACTGGCCGCAGTATGTGCATGTGACCTGGTCCAGGCCGTAGCTGAATGCGGGCTCGACAAGAGTCTTGAATCCGCGGTTGACAAATGCGTAGACATCCAGCCCCTGATGCTCATGGCATGCCCTGATGCATCTGCCGCAAAGTATGCACTTGTTAGGTTCGCGTACTATACTGGGGTTGGACTCGTCCTTCACCGCATCGCGCTTTTCGCCTGTATAGGGTATTTCGCGGATGCCGAGGTCTGCCGCTATCGTCTGGAGCTCGCAGTTGTTGTTCTTTTGGCAGATAAGGCATTCCTGGGGGTGATTTGCCAGAAGCAGTTCTACAACAGTCTTCCTCGTCTCTCTTACCAAAGGCGTGTTCGTATGCACGACCATGCCGTCAGAGACAGGGTATACGCATGCCGCTCCAAGACCGCGGGCCCCTTCTATTTCTACAATACAGACCCTGCATGCGCCTTCCTTAGTCAGTTCCGAGTGGTAGCAGAGCTGCGGGATGTGTATGCCGGCGACCTGGGCAGCCTCGATCACTGTATAGCTGCTCGGTACGGATACCGTCTTATTATCTATAGTTACCTTTACCAGTTCCATCTGTTCTCTCTCCTCTCAACCAGAATCAACCGCGGATGATCGCCTTGAACGGGCATTTTTCCATACAGGCTCCGCACTTGATGCACTTATCAGGATCGATCGTGTGCTTGCCTTTGGGTTCTCCGGATATCGCGTCTACGGGGCATACCTTTTTGCAAAGGCCGCAGCCGACACACTTATCGGTGATCTTGTATCCGATAAGGGCTGTGCAGACTCCCGCCGGACATTTCTTATCGTAAATGTGGGCCTCGTACTCGTCCCTGAAGTAGCGCAGCGTCGAAAGGATCGGGTTCGGCGCGGTCTGTCCGAGGGCGCAGAGGGCTCCTGCCTTGATAGATTTGGCAAGTCTCTCCAGCTTCTCTATGTCGCCGTCTTTTCCCTTACCTTCTGTAATGGCGGTAAGCATTTCGAGCATGCGCTTCGTTCCTTCGCGGCAGGGGGTGCATTTGCCGCAGGATTCGGACTGTGTGAAGTTGAGGAAGAACTTGGCGACGTCCACCATGCAGGTGTCCTCGTCCATAACGACGAGTCCGCCGGAGCCCATCATCGCTCCTGCAGCGATCAGTGAGTCATAGTCGATCGGCGTGTCAAGCAGTTTCTCCGGTATGCATCCGCCGGAGGGGCCGCCTATCTGTACGGCCTTGAATTTCTTGCCGCCCATGATGCCGCCGCCGATTTCAAAGATGATCTCGCGCATCGTGATACCCATCGGCACTTCGGCAAGTCCTGTGTTGTTGATCTTTCCTGTAAGGGCGAATACCTTCGTTCCCTTTGATTTCTCGGTCCCAAGCTTCGCGTACTCCTCGGCTCCGACCCTGAAGATGTAGGGAACATTTGCAAATGTCTCTACGTTGTTGATGTTTGAAGGCTTCTCCCAGAGTCCCTTTACAGCAGGGAAGGGAGGACGGGGGCGCGGCATTCCGCGTCTGCCCTCGATGGAAGCCATGAGAGCTGTCTCTTCACCGCAGACAAATGCTCCTGCTCCTTCCTTGATATGCAGCGTGAAGCTGAAATCGGTGCCGAGTATCTTCTCGCCGAGGAGTCCCGCCTCTTCAGCCTGTGCGATGGCCTTCTTCAGGCGTTTGATCGCAAGCGGGTACTCCGCGCGGCAATAGATGTAGCCCTCGTCAGCCCCTATCGCATAGGCGCAGATCGCCATACCCTCAAGGATCGCGTGGGGGTCGCCCTCCAGAAGGGAACGGTCCATGAATGCGCCGGGGTCGCCTTCGTCGGCGTTGCATATGACATACTTTTTGGGACCCGGAGACTTTGAGCAGAACATCCACTTCATTCCTGTGGGGAATCCGCCGCCGCCGCGTCCGCGAAGGCCGGTCTTTTTCATCTCTTCGACGACCTGTTCCGGTGTCATGGTGAGGATCGCTTTTGCAAGGCCTTCATATCCGTCGGCTCCGATGTATTCTTCGATCGAATCGGGGTTGATGTGTCCGCAGTTTCTGAGGACGAGACGGTGCTGTTTTTTGTAGAATGCGATTTCGTCGTAGCTCGGGACCTTCTCAGCCGTGAGCGGTTCCTTGAAGAGGAGACGCGAGACGATCCTTCCCTTGAGAATGTGTTCTTCAACTATCTCGGCAACATCTTCGGGCTTTACTCTTGTATAGAAGGTGCCTTCCGGATAAATGATCACAAGGGGACCGCCCTCACAGAATCCGTGACACCCTGTTTCAACGAGACTTACTTCTTCGCGCAGTTTTTTTGCCTTAAGTTCTTCATCAAATTTGGCAAGCACATCCTTAGCTCCGGATGCGGTGCAGCCTGTACCGGTACAGATCAATATATGAGCTCTGACAAGAGCCATCGTAAACTCCTCCCCCAGATCCTATTCTTTATTAGGGATCTTAGCCACGACAAGATCCTCAACGATATTTCCGTTTACAAGGTGCTCAGCGATGATGCGGGGAACGTCTGTAGGATATACGGGCCCGTATGTGACTCTGTCTTCACCGGGCCGGACTATATCCATCAGGGGTTCCTTCTGGCACATCCCGATGCATCCGGTCTGAAGGACAGAGACATTGTTAAGATTGCGCTTCGCAAGTTCTTCAAGGACCGCGGTCATAACTTCGCGTGCGCCCGCGGCAATGCCGCAGGTCCCCATCCCTATGATGACCTGGGTGTCGTTGCTTTTGCGGGCTTTTGTCTGAAGCTGTGATTCCGCTTTTATTTTCCTGAGATCTTCAAGGCTTTTTATTGACATCGATATTCCCTGCCTTCCTTACTTATTGTGGTACTTATCGATCATCGGCCCTACCGCTTCGGCGGTCAGCCGTCCGTGCGTGTCGTCATTGATCATGAGGCACGGCGCAAGCCCGCATGCCCCGATGCATGCGACAGTCTCAAGCGTGAATTCAAGGTCGGGGGTAGTTACCTGGCCGTCATTAAGGCCGAGCTTTTCCCTGATCGCATTGAGGACTGCCTTTGCTCCTCGGACGTGGCATGCCGTTCCCTGACAGGACCTGATTATGTTCTTTCCTCGGGGCTCCAGGTGGAACTGGGCGTAGAATGTCACTACGCCAAATATCTGGCTGATGGGAACGTTGATCTCCTTGCTGATCTTGATCAGGACATCTTTCGGGAGGTACCCGAAAATCTCCTGAGCCTGCTGCAGCACTGGTATAACGCTGCCCTTAGTGCCCCGGTACCTGTTCAGAAGCTGGTCCAGCTGCTCCCAGGACTTCTCTGACGTTTTCTCTACCATAAACGCACCCTCCTTATGATCTTTCTGGGCCCTCCAGCCCAGGAAGTCTGTTTCTCCTTTATATTTACCCCCGAAACCTTTCGGGGATCTGAGCGCAAGACAAATCACACAGCAGCGTTGTAACTGCTTTGTCATTTGGATATCTTGTGAGAAACACTTTGAGAAAAAAAACACAAAGCATAATAATTATATACTCCGCCGGGAAAATATGGCAAGTTCTATCGATACGCAAAGTATATTTTGGTTTAATTTAAGTAATTTTACTTGCATTAAATCACAGCCTAAACAAAACTAAACTGAACAATATCCATCCGATAAACTTCCTGAAAATATTTTCTAATATTTATCCTTGATTATAGTTCACTTTACAAATCCTTGATTTTACGTATAAATGCTCATTTTTGCCTATTTCTAATCATTATTTTTTTTGAAAGCTTTAGTTTGTTAAGAGCAAGTCTCTTTTCTTGGCTGTTTCCCGGTTTTCCGTATCTTATAGCTCTTCTGTTCGGCTTGTAATTTGCATTAATTACTGATAAACTTCTCCGCATAGATTGTGTTTCATTTCGCAAACTTGTCCGATAATTGTTTTTGGGGAACATGGGCAGGCTCGCTGATTCCGGAACTTAAATTCATTTTTTGGTTTTTCTCCCTGTGGATTTGTCCGCAGGGATGTTTGTGCGCGCATAGGATCGTATCTTATCTTTCAGGAAAGACTTTTATGATCTATGCGCTTACAGTATACGTTTAAAGGGGGAAACGAGATGTCCACAGCAACAAAAGATGTTGCACAGGTGACGAAAGATATCGTCGCTCCATGGAAGGGTAAGAGGGGCGGGATCATTCCTATCCTTCAGAAGGTGCAGCATGAATTCGGCTACCTGCCTGATGAAGCAATGGTTACCATTTCCGAGGAAACCAAAGTCGCTCTTGCAGAGCTGTACGGAGTAGCAACGTTTTACGCGCAGTTCCACCTTAAACCGCGCGGACGGCACATCATCAGGGTCTGCCGCGGAACGGCATGCCATGTAAGAGGAAGCCTCGGGATCCTCGAAAGGGTAATTTCCGAGCTGAAGCTCCACGAAGGCGAGGTAACGACTCCCGACCTCAGGTTCACGATAGAGCCTGTTGCATGCATAGGAGCATGCGGACTTGCGCCTTGCGTAATGGTGGACGATGAAACTCACGGCCGTCTTACCAAGGACAAGGTACCCGACATGCTTTCAAAATACGAATAGGGCGGGAGGTGACAGAATATGCCTAAGATCAGCAATCTGGAAGAACTAAAAAAACTTAGAGATAAATCTATCGCTGAAACTGCCGCCCGAAAGGAAGGCAGATTCAGGGTGATAATCGGACTTGGGACGTGCGGGATCGCCGCAGGCGGAAGAAAGATAATGGAAGCCGCCATGGAAGAGATCGCAAAGCGCGGCCTCAAAGATGTTTCTGTTGAAACGACCGGCTGCATCGGCATGTGCCAGAATGAGCCGCTTATGGATATAGTCCGTCCGGGCGAACCGAGAGTCACGTACGGCAACCTGAAACCCGAAGATGTTCCCCGCATAATCGCTGACCACCTCGTAAACGGAAACGTAGTCGAGGAAAAAGTCATCGGAAGACCTGAATAGGAGGCGTAAGGATATGGCAACTTTCAGAAGCCACGTGCTCGTCTGCGGAGGAACAGGATGCACCTCAGGAGGATCCGACAAGGTCCTTGAGACCCTTCGCGAAGGGATCAAGGCCAACGGACTCGACAAGGAGATCACTGTCGTACAGACGGGCTGTCATGGGATGTGCGAGGCCGGCCCCATCGTGATCGTATACCCGGAAGGAACTTTCTACACCCACGTAAAGCCACAGGATGCGAAAGAGATTGTAGCTGAACACCTCCTCAAGGGAAGGGTCGTTGAACGCCTGCTCTATAAGGAAGCTATGCACTCAGAGGCAGTCCCCCATTACAAAGAACTCCCGTTCTACAGCAAGCAGGTAAGGCTGACGCTGCGCAACTGCGGATACATCGATCCCGATTCACTTGAAGAATATGTGGCACGCGACGGATACCAGGCCCTTGCGAAGGTGCTTACCGAAAAAACGCCTGAACAGGTAGTCGAAGACATCAAGGCCTCAGGCCTCCGCGGACGCGGCGGCGGCGGATTTTCCACAGGGATGAAGTGGATGTTCTGCGCCAAATCACCCGGACCCAAAAAATATGTAATATGCAACGCCGACGAAGGCGACCCCGGTGCATTCATGGACCGTTCCCTTCTTGAGGGCGACCCCCACGCGATTCTTGAGGGTATGGCGATCGGAGCTTACGCAATGGGCGCTGACGAAGGCTACATTTACTGCCGCGCCGAGTACCCGCTCGCGATAAAGAGGCTCCTAAAGTCGATAACCGATGCCGAAGAGGCCGGACTCCTTGGTGAAAACATCCTCGGCACAGGCTTCAACTTCACCCTCCACGTAAAGGAAGGCGCGGGAGCATTCGTATGCGGAGAAGAAACCGCTCTGATGAACTCCATCGAAGGCAAACGCGGCATGCCGCGTCCACGCCCCCCATTCCCGGCAATAAAGGGTCTCTGGGAAAAGCCCTCCAATATAAATAACGTTGAAACCTGGGCAAACGTGGCACAGATAATGTTCCACGGCCCGGAATGGTACGCAAACTACGGTTACGATAAATCCCGCGGCACAAAGGTCTTCGCCCTTACAGGCAAGGTCAACAACACCGGACTTGTGGAAGTCCCTATGGGAACGACGATCCGTGAAGTCGTCTTCGACATAGGCGGCGGCATAATCGGAGGCAAGAAGTTTAAGGCGGTACAGATTGGCGGACCTTCCGGCGGATGCCTCACAGAACAGCACCTCGACCTCCCGATCAGCTATGAATCACTTACAGCTGCGGGAGCGATCATGGGTTCGGGCGGACTGGTCGTTGTCGACGAAGATACATGCATGGTCGACATGGCCAGGTTCTTCCTTGAATTCACACAGCGCGAATCCTGCGGAAAATGCATCCCCTGCCGCGAAGGCACCAAAAAGATGCTCGACATCCTCATCCGAATCACCGAAGGCAAGGGACGCGAAGAAGACATCGAAAACCTCATTTACCTTGGGACGCAGATCAAGACTGCTTCCCTCTGCGGCCTTGGCCAGACAGCTCCCAACCCGGTGCTTACGACCCTGCGCTACTTCAGGCACGAATATGAGGCGCACATAAGGGAGAAGAGATGCCCTGCAGGAGCATGCAAGGCGCTTATTACCATTAAGATCGATCCTGCCAAGTGCGTCGGCTGCACAAAGTGCACAAAGGCCTGCCCGGTAAACGCGATAGCAGGGACCGTGAAGCAGCCGCATGTCATCGACCAGGACAAGTGCATCAAGTGCGGAGCATGCGTCGAAGTCTGCCCCTTCAAGGCTATAGACAAGAAATAGGAATGAGGTGAGATAATATGGCCAACGCAATAATAAATGGAAAAAGAGTAGAGTTCCAGCCCGGGATGACTATCCTTCAGGCAGCCAGGGCGGCGAATATCTACATTCCGGTCCTCTGTGAGCACCCTGCGCTTGAAATAGCCGGTGCATGCAGAGTCTGTCTGGTGGAAGTCGAAAACAACCCCAAGCTTCAGACGGCATGCTCAACTCCGATAATGGACGGAATGGTTATAGATTCCAACACCGATAAAGTTCGTGCCGCCCGCAAGGCAGTTATAGAGCTTCTTCTCATCCGTCACCCTCTGGACTGCTTCAGCTGCAGCAGCAACGGAAAATGCGAGCTCCAGGCAATAGCATATGATCTCGGAATAGAGAGATCCCCCTTCTGGGAAGAGGGCGACACCTGCAAGGACCATAAGCTCGACGACAGCAACCCCTTCTACATCCGGGACCTTAACAAGTGCATCCTTTGCGGACGCTGCATCAGGGTCTGTGACAAGCACTCCCAGTATCATGCGATAGACTTCCAGAACCGCGGTATCAAGACTGCTGTTCAGCCGCCTGTCGGCAGGGGTCTGGAAGAATCCGACTGCACCTTCTGCGGCCAGTGCGTCGCCGTTTGCCCGGTCGGAGCCCTTTATGAAAAACCTGCCGTCGGCAAGGGACGCCCCTGGGAGCTCAAGACCACCAAGACGATCTGCACATACTGCGGCGTCGGATGTGAGCTTCTCGTCCAGGTAAACGAAAGGACAGGCAAGATCGCTAACGTTACGTCAGACCACACCGATATGGATTCCCTCAACAAGGGCCGTACCTGTGTAAAGGGCCGCTTCTCGTGGGAGTTCGTTAACCATCCTGACAGGCTTACAACACCTCTCATCAAAGAAAACGGAGAGTTCCGCAAGGCGACCTGGGACGAGGCTCTCGACAAGATAGCCGATGGTCTCAAAGCAAACATCGGCAAGGCCGGTTTCTTCTCATCAGCCCGCTGCACCAACGAGGACAACTACGTCATGCAGAGGTTCGCAAGGGAGGTGATGGGCACCAATAACGTAGACCACTGTGCCCATCTCTGACACTCCGCAACTGTTGCAGGTCTCGGTGAGACCTTCGGAAGCGGAGCAATGACAAACGATTTTGATTCCATCAAGCATGCGGATACAATCATGGTGATCGGTTCCAATACCACAGAAGCGCATCCTGTTGTCGGAATGATGATAAAGGAGCAGGTCCGCAAAGGCGCCAAGCTTATCGTCTGCGACCCGCGCAGGATCGAGCTTCATGACCTGGCTGCAGTTAAGATCCAGCAGAGAAGCGGATCTGACGTGGCACTCCTCAACGGCATGATGAACGTCATCCTCGCCGAAAACCTCCACGACCCGAAGTTTATTGAGGAGAGAGTGGAGAAGTTCGAGGAACTCAAGGCCATGGTCCAGAAGTACACTCCCGAGTACGTCGAGGGCATAACAGGCATTCCTGCGGATACTATCCGTGAGGCTGCGCGCCTCTATGCGGCAGGACCTAACTCAGCGCTTTACTACACGATGGGCATCACACAGCATACGACCGGTACCAACAACGTCCGCAGCTGCTGCAACCTGGCGCTTCTCTGCGGAATGCTGGGCCGTCCTGGAACAGGAGTCAACCCGCTCCGCGGACAGAACAACGTCCAGGGCGCATGCGACATGGGATGCCTCCCCGCGACACTGCCGGGCTACCTTAAGGTTGGCCTTCCCGCCGCTGCGGAAAAGATCGAAGCTCTCTGGGGATGCAAGATACCTGAAGAGGGAAAAGTCGGACTCTCTGTCGCAACAATGATGGAAGCTGCAGGAAAAGGCGAACTCAAGGCGCTCTATATCATGGGAGAAAACCCGATGGTAACAGACGCAGATACCAACCACGTCTCCCATGCGCTTGACAAGCTGGATTTCCTCGTAGTACAGGATATATTCCTTACGGAGACCGCTCAGAAGGCGGATGTAGTTCTCCCTGCAGCCTGCTGGCCCGAAAAACCCGGCACATGCACCAATACGACCCGCGCGGTACAGCTTCTCCGCAAAGCGGTGGAAGCACCCGGCGAGGCAAGGGAAGACTGGACCGTATTCGTGGAACTTGCAAAACGCTTCGGACATGACTGGGGCTTCAAAACAGCATCTGAAGTCTTCGACGACATTGCAAAGTTCAACCCGGCCTATGCAGGCATGAGCCACGAGCGCCTTGAAAAAGGATACCTGCAGTGGCCATGCCCGACCCCGGAACATCCCGGAACACCCAACCTTCACACAGCGAAGTTCGCAAGGCCCAACGGAATGGCGACCTTCTCTCCCTGCGAGTGGGCTGCGCCGCACGAATGGCCGGATGATGAGTATCCCTTCATCGCAACAACGGGACGCAACCTCTTCCACTACCATTCAGGCTCAATGAGCCGCAGAGGCCCGTCCGGCAAGCACGTGAAGGAGCTCTACATCGAGGTCAACCCCGTCGATGCAGCGGCTATGGGCGTAAATGAAGGCGAAAAAGTTACAGTGGCATCGCGCCGCGGCGAAGTAACAGGCGCAGCGAAGATCACCGACAGGGTACCGGAGAAGATGGTCTTCCTGCCCTTCCACTTCGGAGAGACTTCAGCCAACCTGCTGACAGCATCGGTGTGGGATCCGACTTCTGAGACCCCCGCATTTAAGGTCAGCGCAGTTAAAGTTTCAAAAGCGTAAGGATAGGCTCTAAAATAGAGGGGCGGAAGTATATTCCGCCCCCTTACAACAAAACAATGGAGGCGTTTTAAGAAATGAACTTTAAACCACCTGTAGAAATTGCAAAGACTGCCTGTACAGTAGCTAAAGCTAAAACAAGCATGTCAGTAAAAGCGATGCTGGTAATGGGCTTCCTTGCCGGAGCTTATATCGCTTTCGGCGGCTTTTTGATGACTACCGTTACTCAGGACGTGGCCCAGTATGCCGGCGTAGGGATCTCAAAGATGCTGGGTGGGATGGTGTTTGCCCTTGGACTTATGCTCGTCATCGTCGGCGGAGCAGAACTCTTTACGGGAAACTGCCTTATGCCGCTTGGTATGCTGAACGGATGCGCATCTTTCCAGGGCGTGCTTAAAAACTGGACCGTAGTCTACATCGCAAACCTCCTCGGATCCATCTTCCTTGCGTGGATGATTTACAACACAGGACTTGCTACAGGAGCAACGGGTGCCAACGCTCTCAAGATCGCTGTTGCGAAGGTAAATCTTCCAATGAGTCAGATGTTATTCAGGGGAGTCCTCTGCAACTGGCTGGTCGTTATGGCTGTCTGGATGTCCTTCTCAGCAATGGATGTAATAAGCAAATACATATGCTGCCTGATCCCGATCTCAGGATTCGTTACGATGGGTTTTGAACACAGCGTCGCAAATATGTACTTCATCGCACTTGGGATGTTCATTAAGGGCGGAGACGCCGCGACAGTCGAACTTGCAGCCGTGGCGCCGGACAAGCTTGCTGCCCTCACAATGGGCGGCTACTGGGGAAATATAATCCCCGTAACGATCGGCAACATGGTCGGCGGCATCCTGTTCGTCGCAGTTCTTTACTACATGGTCTTCTCAGGAGCTCTTGACGAACCCAAAGCATAAAAAAGACATCATGAAACCACTCCTTCATAACAAGACCCTGGAATTTACCCCGGTCGGCAGCACAGCACACAAGGAGCGCCTCCACGCTTCGCTGCTTCTGCTGGCCGGCGGACGGGGTTCCAGAATGGGTGGCAGAAATAAGCTTTACCTAGAGCTCGAGGGCTCCCTCCTTATAGAGGGCACCCTCGAGATAGTTGCACCCCTCTTCAAGGAGGTCATCATGCTTGTTGCTCCGGGAGAATCCCCGGTGGTTAAGGATGTGCTCTCTCCCCTGATCAGAAGATGGGACATTACCGTAGTCGAGGACAGGGTGTCCTCAAGAGGGCCGCTGGAAGGTCTTTACAACGGTCTTTACCGGATGAAAGAGGAGTGGGGATTCCTTCTGGGATGTGATATGCCTTCGCCGGACCCGGAGGTAATACTTGGAATGAACTGCTTCTGCAGCGTAAACAACGATGCTGTGGTAGCGGAGAGGCTCGGATTCCTGGAGCCCCTGCACGCATTCTACCGCAAAAGCTGTATCGGACCGGTCTCTGATGCAATAAGCCGAGGAGACAGAAAGATCAAGCACTTTTACAGAGACATAAGGCTTACCGTGATAAACGAAAATAAACTGAAAGAGTTTGGAGATGACGGAAGCTCATTTTTCAACCTCAACACACCGCACGATGTGGAAAAAATGATACTCAGCCAGGAAGTGAGATAACAATGAAAGAACTTGCAGACGGTTTCAGGCGTTTCGCGGCAAAAGCAGACTCAAAATTTTACAGCAGCCTCATTGCAGGACAGCATCCGCATACCATGATGATCTCCTGCAGCGACAGCAGGATAATTCCGGAACATATATTCGATGCAAAACCAGGTGAGATCTTCGTCCTCAGGAACGTCGGAAACCTTGCCAGAACAGAGGAATCTTCCGTACGGGCATGCATTGATTACGCTGTAAAACACCTCAAGGTAGAAAGGATCGCCGTTCTTGCCCACAACCAGTGCGGAGCAGTAAAGGCGACGGAAGACAAAGAACATCTGGACACAGAGGGACTGAGAAAATGGCTTGAACAGGAAGAATATACCGGATCTGACCTTGAGGAAGCCGAGAAGGCACAGGCAGTTCGTCAGCTTGCAAAGTTAAGAGAGTACCCGACCGTCAGGGAAGCGACGGAGGCAGGCAGGCTTGAACTTTGCGCATTCTACTTCCATCTCGAACCTATCTCGATGGAAACATACCGGGACGGAGAATGGCATCTCATCTGATCTGAAAATCCCTGCCCCTTCTGCAATTTTAATATGTATTGACTATCCCTGTCCTCCCTGTACCGACAGGGTAAAAAGAGAGGAGAGCAAAAATGAAAAATTACAAAGAAATATTGAAAATGGCAGTTGGAAACGAAGTCGAGGCATACGAGTTCTACCGGGATGCCGCGGCAAAAATGAAAGATCCCGCAATGAAAAAAACCTTTCAGGAGCTTGCGGACGAGGAATCCGGCCACAAGGTCCTTCTTGAGGGTTACCTCAGCAATGAAATGAAAGATATGAAGTTCAGCGAAGAGAAGGATTACAAAGTCGCTGAGACTGTCGAAGCCCCCCAGGCACTTTCCACCGATATGGCATTTAAGGATGCTATCGCCCTTGCAATGAAAAAGGAACAGGAAGCTATGGAGATGTACCAGCAATTCGCAGATGCCAGCGAAGGAGCCAAACAGAAGGAGACCTTCCTTGAACTCGCGAAGATGGAAAAGGGACACAAGGTACGCCTCGAAGGTATCTACACCGACATAGCGTTTACCGAAGTCTGGTAAGATACCCCTCTCCGCAAAAAGCATTTATTTAGAAGAAAAGCGCTCTGCCTGATATCCGGGCAGAGTGCTTTTGTTTGACTTTGAACTTTGATATGATACGGATCGCCGCTATGATTACGATGTTCAAGATTTATTTCTTGATTATTCCATCGGCTTTATCATCGACTCGATAAAGCTGATCTCATCATCGGTCAAATCATACTTGGCATATAGCTCCATGTCTGTCCACGGCTTTGAGAAATCCTGCTTTGGAACAAAACGATAGGCTTTGCTTGGCGCGTCCTGTGATATTTTGCAAGCGGAGACAAGGGCACGGAAAAACTTCGTCTTCATGTAGGTGATAAAGTTTTTTGCCTCGCTTTGGCTGTCAAAGGCGGCATAAAGGAATGTCTGCGAACAGACTGATTTTGGGGAGCTGTACTCCGGCTTGCCGATCACATACGGGTCAGTTCCGGAGCCGCCAGCTTTTGGCACGAACACTTTGTCTTTATAAATATCGGCTGAATTTTTCGTAATCCTGCTTCCGTCAATATAAGCGATTTTTCGTTCCATTTTTTCAAGGTAGAGCAGTTTTGTGTCGTGACCCTTTCCTTCCGATGGAAACACCTTCGTAGGGTTCTTTTTACTTGATTGAGGGTTTGTGGGAATACCAAATGGCGTATCGGTCGAAATAAGGGATGAGACGGTTTCTTCATTCGGTCCGATTTGTTCTGAGATCTTTTTGACGATTGCAGCAAGTTTTGGCTCTCTTATCAAAATATCGAAATCGCCCAAACGCCTCTTTAATGCATTTCTCTGCCCATCCTGAACAAGTGTGTAGAGACAATCGCCTGAGTAAGTTGTGTCATAGAGATAGTAACAAAGCCCACCCTTGATCTCGACTGATGGGAATACATCCCTGGAGTTTGTAAAAGTAAACAGCATCCTTATTCCGGGATTGTTCAACATTTTTGTTCTGAAATCGCCGAGCAGATTCTCGCGTCCTGTCGTAAACCAGCGGGATGGAATTATGAGAGAGACATATTTTGATGTTACCTTTTGTGAGGATTCTACAAAATGCTGATATATGGGCGCGTCATTTGTTCCGCCGGAACCATCTGTCAATTGATAGGGAGGGTTTCCCACTACTGCGTCAAACTTCATCTTTCCACCACCGTTCTTATTCCAGTATGAGCCTTTTAGAACACTCTTTTTAAAATTCTCAGGTTTGTTTTTAAGCATATTGATCAGGTCATCAAAGTAATGGGCTTTGACCGCTGTATCTCTGTAGCCCACCAAGGTCCGTTTCGTTATTGACTTAGCCATGGGCGTTTTGCAGATGACAAAAACATTATTATTCACAGTATCATCCCACAGCTTTTCTTGAAGCTCTGCGTCAAGCTCTTTCTCTGAGTATGCTGCGCACTTGGCGCGGAAAATGCTGTAGGTCACATACAGGGGATACAATCCTGTCTTTGAATTTATCTCTAATACCACGGCATTCGGATTTCCAAAGGTCTCCGCTGTGACATCTCCCCGGTCAACGAACCGTGGCGCTTCAACAAGCTCGCTGTGGGCTTCGTTAAAGAAATCATAACCGCCGAGACAGTCGCTCATGTGCATATTTACAACACGCCAAGGGGTGAGGACTGTTTCCTTATCCGGATTTTTAAAGCAGGAGAACAATGCCGTGATTTTCCTCACCCGCTCAAGCGGGGGAAGCGAGTCGGCATTAAACGCTTCAGCTCGAATTTTTCGCCCGGCGGCGATGAAAACCTCTGGATCATAAAACTTGATAAATTCTTCGAAAAGAGCCTTTGTCACGTCTTTGGGCATGAACTCGACCCATGATTTATCATCAACAAGTGACGGCAACTGATCAATTGTAATGTCCTCCGTGATGTTTACATCTGCACCGTATATGAGCAGAGGCATACGTATGGAGATAGCCCGCAGAATGGAGATCGCATCGTTTTTCAGCTTGTTCCTTTTTTTCAGCTCCTCCAGCCGGGCCTCCTCCTCTGGGGAACGTTCCTTTTTTTTCTTCTTTTCGATGCGCTCTATTTCTTCATATTCCTCATCTGTAAAGCCCTGACGGTTGATATCGATCTCGTTGGTTTTTGGAGCAGCCTTAGAAGATCCAACTATAGCTTTCAGTTTCTTGAATTTCTCAAGGTCGAGTTCGTTAAGTTTGAGAAGTTCATCATTGTAAAGGTCGACATCATCAAAACCGTTTTGGACAACTCTTTCGGCATAAGCACGTTTAAGCTGCTGTAAAAGGTTGTTGGTGTCGTACTGCTTCATCTCAGTACCGCTGACAGAAATAACAGGGCAATAATTGAGGAACTCGCCCATGATCACCTTGTCGGATTCCGTAGCTTTTCCGGCTTTTGTGGAAAGTGCAGCTGCCTCCGCAATCATTTTGAGTGTGCGGTCGGGCGCAAAATCGAACACAAAACAGCTTTGCTTTACCTGCCCGTTCTTTTTGCATGGAGACTGGACACGGAAGATCGTTTGCAGATAACTTGAAGCAGAGGTCGAGAAGGAGCCGGACAGCATAAAAACAGCAGTCCATTCCGGCACAGTCACGCCTGTTGTCAGTTTGCCGCAGGAGAGAGTTATTGTATACCCGTCATCACCGGCGGCTGCGATGGAGTCCTTAACCTTTTTCAATGCGTCTTCAGATTTTTCTTCCTCATCGCCGTCTCCGGCAACATTGACAATTTTAAAAGCCCCGCTGCCGAAAACAGGATGCCTTTTCAAGAGTTTGCTTAGCGCCAGCGCTTCACGGACGCCGGGGACCATCCAGAGAGAATGACGAAACAAGCTGCGGTAAGCGTCGTTGGAATATGGGTAACTGCTGTTGTCATCGTCTTTGGTAATTAGATTCAGGAAGCTCCATACATCTGCTTCATGATAAAAGTCACCAACGCACTGTCCTTCGGGAATTCCAGCCCGGTCAACGTGCAGGCTGCCGGTCCATGTGCGGAAAAACTCGCGGAAGTTGAAGGCTTTGTCCTCAAGCTCTACATAGCTGGGTTCGGAGATGATCTTTCCTAAGTCATAAGTATAAATTCTAAGTTCCGGCAGCTCGTCATAAGGGTTTGAATCACCGAAATGTTCAGCGTCCCAATTGCGCTTGCTGCGCTGTTCCATTACGTAATCCCAGGTGTAAACATTGTCCTCATAGTCCTTGAGAATATTGAACGGTGTGCCGGACAGGGCGAGTAACCTCGCATCGCGTTTGCTTCCGCCCTTTACGATCGTCTTAATGACATCGTCGCCCAATACTGTGGTCGTACCCTCGTGAGCCTCATCCACGATCACCAGATCCCAATCCAGCGAGAACACGGCATCGTTCTTTTCAAATTTGCCCCCTATAGTTGCAGAGCCTCGCAAGTCCTGTATGGATGCGAAATAGACAAATTTCTTGCCGCTGGAAATCAGATAGCCGATGTCTGTACCGGTGCTTTTGGAACCAAAAATATATTCGTTGCTCTCATAAAAAATTTTCCCGAAATCTTCATACCAACCCTTGTCAACAACAGGGCGATGCGTGATGATGACAGTCTTCGAATATCCGGCCTCTTTGACTACCTGCAAGGCCGACAATGTTTTTCCAAAACGCATTTTTGCGTTCCAAAGCATACGGTCACCGGTCTTGAACTGTTTGAGAGTTTTGGCGATCGCGTCTTCCTGTTCGGGTCTGAATACTATAGGGACAAATCGCTCACCTGTCGCGTTTATGAAATTATGTTGTCCCTTTTTCACAGCTTCTATAGCTTTCTTTACGGTATCCAAATCAACGTCAAACCACTCTTTGCCGGTTGAGTTTTTCATCTGTTTCTTTGGTACACCTGAATTTACAAGCACTCGGTGAACATCATGATCGCGGAACGGCTTAACTTCAAATAAATTGTCGGGATCCTTCATGGTGCGAACGGCAAGTTCAGTGTGCAGTAACTTCGGAGTCAGGCCAACCGTATTTGTATATTGCTTGATTCTTTGCATGGCCGCCTGATTTAACTCTTTACTGTTAGGGGGAAGGCTGTCGATGGGACTCTCAGTGTAGAGTGAGGCATCACCCACTTTTAAAAGCCCTTTGTGCGTTTCTGCGTTGATTTCAAAAACATAGATCACTTTATAACAGAAAGACGCGCCAAATTTTCCCTTCATCGCTTTGCCTCCCTAACCAAAGATTTGTATTCCAGGATCACTTTAGAGCGCCAGTCCTTTATACGGCATAGCTTTGAAAACGCTTTGTCCTGTGATTCGGGTCGATCATCAAAATCATCAATGCCATCAAATAGGCTAGCCTGATTTGACTTTTCTCTTGCTTTACCATAGGGGATCGTATAGGTCATCCCGTCCATTTGCCACAGATTCCACGAAATGATCGTAGCAATTGTTTTTAATTCATGCAAGGTCGGCTCCCTTTGCAGCTTAAAACTAATGTTGTCAATAAATGCATAAAGCATGTTTTCACGCGCCAACAAAAGATTGTCCCCTTGGAACTCGTAGGCATATATGCTTTGAAAGGCTCTCTTTGTCCATTTAAACCATTCAGTTTCATCAACAGCATTTTCATTGACAATACGCAGCTTGCGGTCTAACAGACCAATTCTGTCTTGCAGAGGGATCAAACTCCCGGTGGCGGCATCATAGCGGCTCACCAAGTACGGAGCTTCACCACAAGATATTTCCATACGGTTAGAGTCGATATATTTCTGCCAAGTCCGGTCCTTTTGATCCGGGAACACTATTGGATCGGCGGTCGTTCTCCATACAACTCCATCCGGAACATTGAACACGTTCTTTCTGCCAAACCAGGCTTCGTCTATTAAGTTGTTCTGTGCATTGCAGACCCAGGACGGAGTGAACACTTCTGCTTTATCCCGCGTCCTGTTTATTTGACTGGTCTGTGTCTTTGCCGTGCGCGGCTGAATCAACCGCGTATTGTTGCCTATTATCAAGTCAGGCATTATCTGTTTTCGAGCTTGATACAATTCTCCCAAATGAGAGTAGTCATCGGATGCCCAGATAATATTTCTTCCGGCCGTTCTGTCGAGCAAGAGGATCTTCAGAATTGGATAGCTGTAGTTAGCAATATCCTGCTCTAGAACATCAATATCGTTGATGGGCTGCAATTTTTCACCTCCCATGAACGAACTTTTCAGCTAAGGCATTTTTCTTATTGTCATCAGAGATGAACTCTAAAATATCGTCGACGCTACAATTCAAAGCTACGCATATTTTTTCAATGCTCTCAAGCGATATGTACTCATCCTTGCCAAGGCGAGCCATGACATTGGCACTTACACCCGCTGCACTTTTCAATGCGGTCTTTTTCATTTTCATGTCAATCAGTAATTTCCAAAGCCGATTGTATTGTACAGCCATAACTTGTCCTCCTGGGTGATTTTAATCACATATTAGAGTTATTATATCACTAATCAGGGATAAAATTTTACTGTCGATTACAAGTCAATTATGATAAACACCCTCTTTGCACACAAGATATGTTGCAGCGGGTGGATAGAAGATTTTAAGATAGGTTTTGCTTAGTGTGGGCAGTGATCAATGATGGCGTATTAGCCAAATGGCGAGGTCGTGTAACCCTTTTCTCAATATACATAGTACTTCCTTTTACAATCATCAGCCCCAGGGCCAGGAGATCCTTCTCCCGTCTTCTCCTTTAATGGCCTTTTTGATCTCATCGAAGGTCGGAGTTTCAAGCATCATCTTTGTGCAGTTAGCCCGTGAGAGGGTATCAAGTGTGTGGGAATCGGAAGACCTTATGAAGATCCTTCCGGGGTAATCTTCCCTCCACTTTGCTGCCTGTTCCGAATCTGTCCTCCGCGAGAGCTCAAAGGCGTCGGCAGGGTAGTCCTGCGGCATGGGACCAAGGGCGACAGGATAGGAAAAAGAGGGCCTGTCGACGTGGGCAAGTATTGCGATTCCGCCTAGTTCCTGAACTTTGGATACTATCTGGTCGACTTCATACCCCGAACCCTGAATCAGAAGGGTCTCTTCCTCTCTCAGGATGTTGTTGCAATGGTCCAGTACCACCTGATAACCAAAATAATCAACGTCGTTTTTTATCGGCATGATTTTCTGCCACAGCCATTCCTTGTAATCCATTGCTGTTTTGAGGTCCGGAAAAACAGAGAGTATGTGGATATCCTCCGCGCTTTGGGTCTCGATGCAGGGAAGGACGACAGGATCTCCCTCCGCGGCTTCATAGACTGCCTGGCAATTGTCGCAGGTGTTGTGGTCGGCAATGCCGATCACATCAATTCCGGCCTTCCTGGCGGCCGAGACTATCTCAGGGGCGCCCATTTCCAGGCTTCCGCATGGAGAGAGGGCCGTATGTATATGGAGATCGACCCAGAAAGGCTTAAGCATTTTATGTTAACCCTCTATACCCAGCTCAGAGAGTTTCCTGCAGGTCCCGAAGATCGACTCGGCAACGCAGGCTACGCAGATATTTTCCGCGGCACACCTTTCTTCAAGGTCCCGGGGCGCTTTTCTGCCCGAGGCAAGAATGATCAGCGGTATTTCCTTCAGTACGGCCACAGCGGCAACGTTGAGATGCGCCTGTATCGTTACCCAGGCAGATCCCTCTGCGGTGGTCCCCATTATGAAACTGAGCAGGTCCCCTGCGGCAGCCTGAGTTACTTCTCTTTCCGGGTCGCCCGTCACCTGTACTTCAGCATTGAGCTTTTCACAAATTTCCTTTATCTTCAACACTTTCCTCCCTTTCTTTTCAGCGTGTGCGGCTGAGATTCCGAGAGCTTTACTATCTGATTTGCAAGTGCGGAGATACCCTCTCTGAGTTTAAATATGCAGTCCGTTACGGATCCGTGTCCTCTTACGATCTCTTCCGCCATGGCCTGGCATGAGGGTCTTCCGCATGAACCGCAGTCGATATGGGGAAGTCCGTTGTAGATCTCCTTCATCTGCTGAAGCTTGACCATCGCATCTGCAAGGTTGTCTGAGAGCGGCAGCCTCGGACGCGGCTGATATTCATTCTTGACAGGCCAGATTCCCATAGTGAAAAGTTCCTCGGCCCTTGATAGTTCCCTGGGCGAAATGTTCCAGTCCGTCTCAATGCTTCCCATACGAAGATTTGCCAGAAAACGGGAATCGGCAGTGCCTACGCCCCCGACACATCCCGTATCACAAACACGGCACTCGATAAAGTCAACACCCCGCAGTCTTCCAAGCTCAAGTTCCTGAAGGGTGTCAAGGGTGTTCCTCATCCCCGAGACCGCAAGGATCGTAAGTTTCCTGTCAGAGAATGCCTGGACATGCCTTGACTCTCCTCCCCGCCTTGCCCACTGTATCCACCTGTTGTTCCTTTTTCTGGGCGCAGATCCCTTCTCGACGTTTATGTCTCCCTCTGCCATTATGCTTCTTGCCACTTTCCTGACAGTTACTGCGCTGGTAAGAGGGGAAGCCCCCTTGCCGAACGGCTCCCTTACCATCGTTATCTTGGCAGGGCAGGGTGCAAGAAGAGTAAGGGGCGCATCGCTGTTCGTCCTCATTCTCCACAGTGTTGCAGCGATCTCAAGCGGAGAGAGTACGGGAACGACCCTTGAAAGCAGCTCCGGAAATTTTGTCTGGATAAGCCTGAGGACCGACGGGCAGTAGACCGATATTATCGGCAGTGCCGTCTTTGATGATCTGTTTATAAGCTGGGCGACGGCATAGGCTGAGAGGTCAAAAGCATCCTCAGCCTCATCTATCAGGGTTTTAAAATCAAGTGAAATAAGAACTTCTTCAAGGTCGTCCGGTTTTCCGTAATGGCTGAACTGTGAAAAGAAGACCGGGTCAGGGACTATCATTGCTCTTGACGATTCCTTGATCCTGTTCCAGTCGTCTTCGTAAATGCCCAAAGCCGAACGGCAGCATGAGCGCAGACATTCTCCGCAGTCGATGCAGAGCTCCTCGATAATGTCTATCTCTCCGTCTACGACACGTATCGCTTCCGTAGGACAGACTCTTATGCAGTTTACGCATCCCTGACATGCGTCTTTTGATACTTTTATACTATGTTCCATGCGGTTCGCTCCTCCGTAACAGCCGGCGTTTAGCTGGATATCTGGTAACGGCTGGATTCAATAGCTGCATTTCACAGATCCCCGGGTCCGGCCGATGGCCATTTTGCGGATCTGATGCGATGGGCATCTTGTATGCGTCAGGCCAGGTCTTTGGGCAGGGGACCCTTAAATTTTCTATTTGTTGAAAAATACCGTTGATCTGAGTACGGTCCCTGCTCCGGGGACTGACTCTATCTCAAACAGATCGGAGTTCCGCTTAATGTTCGGAAGGCCCATGCCTGCACCGAAACCCATCTCCCGAGCCTGGTTGGAGGCAGTCGTATATCCCTCTGTCATGGCCTGTTCTATGTCGGGGATGCCGGGCCCCTCGTCCTTGGCTGTTATTTCGAGCCTGTCCTCTGAAATTACGGCTTTAAGTGTACCGCCATCTGCGTGGATGACCAAGTTTATCTCTGCTTCGTATGCGATCACAGCAGCTCTTCGGCATACATCGGACTGTATGCCGAGCATCTTGAGGGTATTTTTTATATTGTTTGAGGCAGTTCCCGCCGTCATAAAATTGTTACCCTCGATCCTGTATTCCATACATACAGGAGCAGCCATATTGCTATGCCTCCCGCGGCTGTGGCACGTAACTGGGTTTTACACCTGCTGCGTAAAGTCTTCCGCAGACCTCATAGAGGCTGTATTTGGTCAGAAGCACAGGTATGCCGCTCTCCCTGGCAAGGCTCACGGTCTCTTCAAGGGGTATCTTGCCCCTTACGAAGACTACCGCAGGCAGGTCAAGCATCTGCGCTGTCCTTACTATCTGAATGTTTGTGAGTCCCGTTAGAAGGAGCGATCCTGGCGAGCAGAAGGCGAGCACATCGCTCATGAGGTCACAGGCATATGCATAGGGTACGTTTATCTCGCCCAGGTCTACGTCAGAAATTACCTCCGCGTTGATGATCCCAGCCAATTCTTTTAAATTCATTTTTTTGACATCCTCCTATAGATACTCTCTTTGTATTTTTTGTTTTGATATGACCATATTAATTTTACAGTTTTGCGCAAAAAATAACAAGCTTTACAAAATAAGACTGTTTAGCCTCTTTTGTGATGTTTTTTTACTATGAATTTTAAGTATGATGGCCTATTCTTATCTAAGTATATATTTTTATTGGTATTTATCTACTTATCAGACGAGATTCCGGGGGCTCCTTCCCATTTTATCTCATCAAGGTTTTCTTTGATATGTTTTCTCAGCCAGAGTCCCACCTCAGGGGAACGGAGCATCTCCCTGTCACCGTCCAGGGCTTCGATTATCTCATCAGTGTCCAGAAGGAATTCCCCATGGTCAGTTTTGTGGCGGTATACCCAGTGGATCTCGGGAGAACCCATTATAAGGGCCATCAGCGTGGCGGGGATGTCTCCGAGAGGGGGCCTGTCTATACTGCTCATCATGAAGGAAGCGGTAGTTTTTGTTCCCTTCCCGGGTTCCGAAACGATATCAAGTCTTCCTCCGCACAGTTCAGCGGATTGTTTGAGAAAGGGCAGTCCCATGCCCACCCTTCTTGTAGTCCTCGTTGTTGTGAAGGGATCGGTCACTTTTGATATAAATTCTTTGCTCATGCCCCTTCCGTTATCTTCTACCGAAAAAGACAGCCTGTCTGCCGCCTTCTCCTCAAGGACCTCGACCCTGACTTCCGTGCCCTCTGCCATTACGCTGTTTTCTGCTATATCAAGCACATGTGCCGAAAGATCTTCAAGCAAATCTACTCAACCTCCGATATCTGTTCTTTCCCGACCGTTGAATTTTATCCGTTCCGGAGCGCTGTATACGTTGAACCTTCCGTTCCTTGCAAAGCCTATAAGCGTCATGTTGCAGCGCCTCGCAGCATCCGCACCGTCTGCTGTCGCAGCTGAAATACTTGCCATCAGGGGAATTTTGGCCCCCGCTCCCTTGAGGACCATGTCTTCCGGAAGGCGGCCTGATGTGATGAGTCCGACCTCGCTTGTTTTCATATTTTTTTTCAGGATCCATCCTACGGCCTTGTCCACCGCGTTATGCCTGCCAACGTCCTCCGTTCTGAAAAGCAGTTTCCCGTCGGGTGATACAAGAGCAGCGACGTGCACACTTCCCGCTGTTTTGAAGAGCGGGGCTTCTCCTATCCAGTCTATCCCCGACATGATCGTTTCGAAGGATATCTGCCATTCTACGGGAAGTGGATCAGGCTGAATGCCGGCGTCCCTTTTTTCTTCGAGAAAGGCTCCGGAAGCTGTATGGAGAAATCTTGCTTCAAGTTTCCAGCCTTCACGCCTCCTTGCTCTTTCAACAACTATTCTGCCGTTCTCTGTTCTGACAGATGCGATATCCTCCATGCTTTCTATCATACGTCGGCAGTAAAGGTTGCCAAGCGCCCAAAGCTCTTCCTCGCCAGGCGTGAAGATCACCACTGCTTCACGTGAACCATCTACCTCCAGGATCATCCGTTTTTCGACTATCATGTCATCATTGACCGCTTTTATGGTCCCGTCACTGAACATCCTTAGAATCTCTCTTTTCTCTGTTCGATGGTCCATCGCTGACCCACCTCTTTCAATCTTTGTACGGATAAATACTGCCGCTTACATTTTACTACACCTGAGCTGTAAATTTCCCCACACATGGTCTATGTTTTAGACTATACTACTTCTTGTTTCAAACTTATCTGTCAACGATCCGTCCGTCCCAAACAAGGATCTGGAGAAAGAAGAGATATTCTGATGTCCGAAAAGAGCGAACTCCCCGTCAATACAGCGAGGCCCCGGGATTACATCGTTATCCTCGCCGCAATTACGATATGGAGCGCAAGTTTCGCGGGAATGAAGGTAGCTGTGGAACAGGCCCATCCATTGATCGTGCTTTGGATGAGGCTTGGCATTTCTATCCCCTTCCTCTTCGCGGGTTCGTATATACAGAATACGTTCCGTCTCCCTTCACGGCAGGAGCTCCTGCCGCTCCTGATAATGAGCTTCCAGGGCATCTTCCTGGTCCTCGGCCTGCAAAACTTCGCTATGAAGACAGCAAGTGCATCGACCGCGAACTGGATAATAATTTGTTCTCCCGCTTTTGTGGCCCTTTTGGGATGGCTGTTCCTGAAGGAAAAGATATCTCTCATGGGTTTTGCAGGTCTGGTCATCTCAGCGATAGGGGTAATGGTAGTTTTACGCCTTGGAACGGCTTCGGGGCCAAAGGGATCGGGATCTTTCGGCACCGTCGGTGACCTGTTGATCCTGTTTTCTTCTCTAAACTGGTCCATATTTCTTGTATTTTCAAGGAAAGTACTGAGGGAGGACCTTCACTACAGCTTCGTCCTCTTCTGGGAGATGTTTTTCTCCTTCATTTATGCGACCTTAGCGCTGCCTCTTCTCGGATGCGATATTTCCGTGATCTGGTCATTCACCCACAGGACCTGGACTGCTGTAGCTTTCCTGGGAGCAGGCGCTTCGGCGGCTGCTTACTTCTGCTGGTTCCACGGCCTCTCCGTTCTGCCTGTTTCAAGGATCGTGGCTTTCCAGTTCCTGCAGCCGTTCGCCGGGGCGATGATCGCATTTCTTCTGCTCGGAGAACGGTTCACTCTATGGCTTTTCGCCGGAGGGATAACGATAATGTACGGCGTATACCTGGTTAACAGAAAATGACAGGACGACCGGCAACAACAGGAGGAGCAAACCGTAGCAATGCCTGATACAGTAATGGAAGATATACAGACGAAAGAAGCATCATTTTACCATTACGCAATGATACTTGCGACAGTTACGATATGGGGCGGCAGCTTCGCCTCGACAAAATACGCCCTTGCACAGGCCGAACCCCTGGTCATAATGTGCCTCAGGCTCCTTATCGGCATGCCGGTGCTCCTTGCAGGCTCTCTCATGGAGGGGTCTCTGAGGCTCCCCACAAAAGGAGAGGCCCCAGCACTATTCCTGATGGGGTTCCAGGGAATATTCTTCCATCAGACCATCCAGAGCTATGCAATGAAAACGGCGGGGGCGGCGAATGCGAACTGGATGATGATAGCGACGCCCGCACTTGTTGCCATACTTGGCAGGGTATTCCTGAAAGAGAGGATATCCTCAAAGGGGGTATGCGGGATGATACTTGCAGCGGTCGGTGTGGGTCTGGTCATAGGACGCGGTACGGTCGTCACGTCGAATTCCGGCAGTTTCGGAAGCCTAGGCGATGTGATAATGCTTCTGTCAGTTCTCAACTGGGCAATCTTCCTCGTTCTCTCGAGGCGAATCCTCAAAAAAGATCTCCCTCCGGCATTTGTCATATTCTGGGAGATGCTCTTCGCCCTTCTGTCAGCGATCCCCTTCACATACATCATAGGGAGCGATTTTTCGGTGATCCCCTCTTTCACATCCGGTACCTGGGGCGCACTGATCTTTCTGGGGGCATTTTCCTCCGCTCTTGCATACATCTTCTGGTTCAGGGCCCTCGCGATATTTACAGTGGCCAAGGTAGCCGTGTTCCAGTTCCTTCAGCCGATGGCAGGAGTCGTTATAGCATATTTTCTTGTCGGGGAAAGGTTCACTCCATGGCTTTTTGCAGGAGGGGCAATGATACTCAGCGGAGTCTGGCTCGTTAACAGAAAATAACTGATCCTTTTCAGGTATTAATGATAAGCCCACAGTCATTTCATCTCAAGGTCAGCTAAAGTCATCGTTTTCTATCTCTTTCCGACTGTTCCATAGCGCCCACATTATAATATCACCCGCCCGCTGATAAGAGCAGACGGGCCTCTGACTCTCAGTTGCCGGACACTACATCTTTCACACCATTTTTTAGAAGCCATTCGGCTGCCCTGTCGCATATATCTCCCTGAAGGATCACATTGCCCTCTTCCACAAAAGACCCGCAGCCCAGCCCTTTTCTCATCTCTTTGGCAAGTTTTTCCCTGTCGACTGTGGATTTTCCTGGTATGATCACAGCAGTGACGGTCTTTCCCTTCCTGCCTGCAGTCTGCCTTTGGAGCGAGACCCTTGAAAGGCCTGAAATACCGCTCTCTCCGTTGTTTTTGACCAAAATTTTTTGCTGAGGGCATTTTTCTTCTTCAGGTTGGGGTATATGTTCTTTCCGCTCGGCTCCTTCTTTTCCGAGTATGGATCCCAGCGAGAGGCTCAGGCTTTCGTCGCCGCCAAGGGTAAAGCCTTCTCCGGAGTTAAGTTTTTTATTCTTTTTTCCTGACGACATTTTCTGCTCCTTCTTTTTTGGCTTAAAATAGGAAAAGATATCCTGCTTCACCTGTTATGATTATATACTTTGGAGGTCCGCTGAATGTCAAAGTCGGAGACCGCGGTTTTTTTGGATAATTTTAATTCGGCACTGAGGATGCTCGGGAGAAATCCCGGGGGAGGTGCGCTTGAGCTGCGTTCAGGTGCCGGTGTTTTTTCAACGGGACTGCCCTTCGCAGGTGAGAATTACGCCCTCTTCGATCCTTCCTCTTCTGCTGAAGAACTATGCGGGGTACTGGATTTCTATGAAGAGAGAAACTTGCCCTTCATCGCGCTGCAGCTGCCGAAACTCCAAGGGAAGCTGGCATTGGAACTGGAAAGAAGAAGGATCTTTCATAGGGCGACATATCTTGCGATGTCGATCGGAAATCTTCCAGCAAAAATGGACGGGGATCCCCTGGTAAAGAAAATTTACGTCAACAATGAGGCGGAAAAGTGGGCTGAAGCGGCATGGACGGGATTCGAAGGAGAGCTTCCGGTGCCACGGGCCTATGTGGAATTTTCGCAATATTTGCTTCGCTGTCCCGACAACAGCCTCTTCGTCCTTGAAAAGGAGGGCATTCCGCTTTGCTCCGCCCTGCTCCATTCGACGGAAAAGAGCTGCGGCCTTTACTATTTTGCCACAAGGCCCAAGGCAAGGAGACAGGGCCTGGCGGCAAGGTTTATGGGTTCATTGAGAGAGTACGCTTCACGTTATTCTGAGGAGATGGTCCTTCTTGCGACTGAAATGGGAGCCAAAATGTATAAAAGATATGGTTTCAGGAAGCTGCTGGAGGTACCGGTCTTTTCAGCTTCAGACGAATTCTGATCCATTAATGAGACTGAAAATTGAAAGGGGATAAATGATGGATAAGCTCGAAAAATTTTGGAGGGACGCTCCTGCCGGATATACCGTCTGCGCGGAGACAGGCGTAACAAAAAATATGGTGCTTAACGCGATCATAGACGGCGCAAAGGACCTCGATGCACTCAGGAAGGCTGTCCATCTCTGCCGGGATGATTCCTGCTCCGCAAAAAATCCTTCAGGCAGGGGATGCTCTGAAAATGCAGAGGTCCTTCTCTCCATTTATGCGCCGATATTTGAGCTCATGAAGGAGGGGCACTCTCACGACCATGGCTCAGACTGCGGCAGCAAGTCTTCCGGCAGCTGCGGCAGCTGCAAACTCTGCGAGTAAGCCGATAATCCGCCTTAACCTTAAGATAAAGATGATGGGGCTGCCCTTAAGCGGCCCCATCCGGTTTAAAGCTTCTCTATTTTTTCGGCGGCCTCTTTAAGCCATCCCGATCTTTCGTTCTCTATCTCTCCCGCATCACAAAGGGAAGCTATCACAGGATCAATGGGTATGCTTGCCAGGAAGTCTATGCCGTGCCTCTCTGCGGTCTCTTTTACACAGCTGTTTCCGAAGATCTTTATCTCTTTTCCGCAGTCAGGACATATCACCGAGCTCATGTTCTCAACTATGCCAAGAATCGGTACATTCATCTGCTCTGCCATGCGTACAGCCTTCTCAACTATCATCGAGACGAGTTCCTGCGGTGAGGAGACGATTATTATGCCGTCCACCGGAAGGGACTGGAATACCGTCAGGGGTACGTCCCCGGTTCCGGGAGGCATGTCGACGAACATATAATCGACTCCCGTCCAGATAACATCGCTCCAGAACTGCTTTACCACTTCAGCGACCGCCGGTCCTCTCCATATGACCGGCGTAGTCTTGTCCTCGACCAGAAGGTTTATCGACATTATGTCTATGCCGGTCTTTGTAGTAACCGGGAGGATCCCTGATTCGTTGGCCTTAGCCATTGAGGAGAGTCCGAACATCTTCGGTATTGAAGGACCCGTTATGTCAGCATCAAGTATGGCAGACTGACGGCCCATCTTTTGCATCTGCACTGCCAGAAGGGAAGTTACAAGAGACTTGCCGACCCCTCCCTTCCCGCTCACGATCCCGATAACTTTGTCAACACTGCTGAGAGGGTTGGGTTTAGCCCTGAAGTCCATCGACTCTGTCCTTGACGCACAGTCTTCTCCACAGCTTCCGCATTCATGCGTGCAATTCTCATGTCCGGTCATATTCTGCATCTCCTTATTTCGGATCGGTCTCTCCATGCCTGAAGCGGCAGCGGCTGCATCCCTTTTTACCCTTGCAGCGCGCCTCAGACAATTCGAAATGTCCCCCGTCTATATGGATCTCCCTGCCCAGGCAGAGAGCTTCCGCTGCCTTTTTGTGTGCAGAGTAGAGTATCCTCTGGAACGTTCCCCTTGATATGTTCATCAGCTCCGCCGCCATGTCCTGTTCCATAGACTCCAGGTCACAGAGACGCAATGATTCCACTTCCTCGACCGTCAGGACGATCACATCCTCTGCGCTGCCTTCGGGGATGAAGCGCAGGTTTTCGGGTATCGAGCACACTCTCCTGCTTTTTGTCTCTCTGGGCAATTTGATCCTCCCTTTGTGTGCATATGCACACTTGGAAAATATATTCTTCTATTTGGGATACGTCAAGGATCAATTTAAAATTTGCGGTTTTCCAATTTATCTCGATATCTAGGTAATATGATGATGTAAACATAAATATTACACCCGGACAGCATTGCATTCAGTAGCCCGGGTCTCGTTACTGATGACAGATTTTAATTTTCTGTGTATTCTGATAATCAGAAAACGCCCCGTCCGCTATAGCAATTGATTATACGATCTACAGAAATCAAGGTACAAGGCAACAAGTTCCAGATTCCCGTATCGCAGTTTCAGTTACAAGGCGGCGTAAGTCCGGATCATCTGCAGGGACCGGAGCGGGGCGTTATAAGATAGGAAGAGTGGGGTTCTCGTAAGAGAGTCCCACTCATTATTTGCATGAAATTGGAGCATCTAGGAGCGCTGGCTTAGCACAACTATGGTGAAGCTGCGACATCGTTCTTTAATACGTTGACGCGCAGGACCGCAAATGTTGCTAAGCTAGCGCTCCGATATGCCCCAATTGCCGCAATTGGGGCAGAGAACGGATGATGATGACGCAATGCGAAGCGGGCACTCGTGAAGGCGTATTCCAATACGTCGAAGCGAGTGCCCGCAAGCCTTGCTAAGTTAGCGCTGCTATAAATCCCAATTGCCGCTACTTGGGAGCCTTCTTGACCAAAGCATTAAGGCTGTCAATAAGGTTTTTTATCCTCTTATCATTAGCCGGTTTCTTAAGTGCCGATGCCGCAGACATATCCCTGCCCCAGTATGCCCTGTTGGCATCCCTGTTCTGGTTGAGAACGGATCCCTCAAACGACATTCCGGCAAAGAGCCCCTTGGACATCGAGTAGCTGTAGATCGAGGCTTTGGCACGCGTGTCTGTAGCAGCGGATGCATCCCTCCCGACAGGGCCTGCGGCTATCGCGACGTCAGCTCCAAGTTTGAAGCTGTTTCCCCCTGTGAAAGCCCTGAGGCCATCCTCATTGGTTATGACAAGAACAAGGCCTACAGACTGTGCACCGATCTGTATACCTATCGATGCGCCCGACAGACTCATGAAGGAGGGTCCGTTCCAGGTGCCGTTTGGGTTCCTGAGAAGGACCAGGCCCTCCCCCACCTGACCGCCTATCATGAGGCCAGCCTTTGTGACGGCAGGGAAAATGGCGACACCCTTTCCTGATTTGATCACATCTGCCATGCTGGATGAGTCATCCTGCGCCGTCATCTCCCGCACAAGTTCGGCAGAGAGCCTGATCCTTCTCTCATGGGCTTTCTCTTCCGCAAAGGCGGATATGCCTGAAGAAAAGATGACTGCTGCTGCCAGGATAAGTATAACCATTTGAGATCTTGGAATTTTCACCATATATATTCCCCCTGTTCATAGTTTTCCATAGAGACACTTACTTTTATACCACAAGTAATGGCATTTGCTATGTAAAAAGCACTATAATATGAGAAGATCAGCGGAGACAAGGCGGTGGCTCAATTATGGAGAACAAGATATTCGCTCCCTGGAGGATGGCATATATCCTCTCAAACTCGGACGACAACGAACAAAAGGAACCCGGATGCATCTTCTGTGAATTTCCAAGAATGAACGACGACGAAAAGAACCTTATCATCCACCGTGGAAAAGAATGTTTTGTCATATTGAATGCCTTCCCCTACAACCCGGGACACTTGATGGTCGTACCCTACCGCCACACCGCAGACATGCCGGGCCTGACAGCAATCGAACTGGCAGAGATGATGTCGCTTTGCCAGACATCGCACAGAGTACTGACAGAGGTGATGAATCCTCATGGGTTCAACCTTGGTATGAACCTCGGAAAAGTTGCTGGTGCCGGGATAGATCAGCACCTTCACATGCATGTCGTGCCCCGCTGGAACGGCGACACCAACTTCATGCCCGTACTTGGAGAAGTCAGGGTCGTATCCGAGGCTCTCAACTCAACATGGAAAAGGCTGAAGGAAAAGTGGCCGAAGTAGATCAGAACCTCATCTTCGTAGCTCCCGCAAAGGAGGTCGACGTTGAGATGACGGTCAAAAGATCCCGTTTTATCGGATCTGTGCGTATCGCTTTAGACCCGGACGGGGCTTCAGAAATGATAAAGAGATTTCCGGAAATATTTCCCAGGGCAAACCACCATTGCTGGGCTTACAGGATCGGGACAGAAAACATCCTGGAACACTGCTCGGATGCAGGAGAACCTGCCGGCACTGCGGGGCGCCCGATTTTAGGCATGTTAAAGAGACATTCTCTCCGGAATACCTTGCTTGTTGTGACCCGATACTTCGGGGGGGTCAAACTCGGGGTGAGGGGACTGATCGACGCTTACGGAGAGACTGCCGAACTTGCGATAAAAGAGGCCGGAACCGTTGAGATGGAATTCAGTCTTTCGCTTGACCTTTCCTGCACCTATGAACACTCAAAAACTCTCATCTCATCACTGAAGAAATGGGGTTTTGGGGAAGACCGGGTCTCTGCCCTGTACGGGGAAAATGTTGAAATGAGCCTCTATGTTCCATGCTCATCGAAAGCAGATATCGCACCCTCTCTTGAAGAGATGCTTTCAAGGGGCCTGCTTCAGAAGCTTGAGTGGGGAAAAGCGCCCTTTCCACGGCCCAGAGTATGACGAGATATCTAACCTGCTGATAAGATCAGAAACTGAACAATTGAAGCAGTGCGATCCCAAAAAGAAGAATATGTCCTTTCCGACCTCTACCTCGCAGCATTTTAAGCCTCTGCCGTATATTTATTAAACAAATCCAAAATAGTCTGGATCAAAAAACTTTCTACTTAAACAGGCAATTTTACCATTGAAACCGAGCGTTCCGGATAACAGAATAACTGATAATGATGAAAGGAGTGATCACATGAAAAAGATACCGGCCATTGCGGTGATCATATCGCTTTTTCTTGCCCTGCCGGCTTTTGCGGAGGTCTGCGCCGCCACACCTCCGGCAGAAGAGCAGAAGGAGGAAAATGGCATTCCCCTTGAATTCAGAAACAACTCAGGGGCTGAGATAAAAGAGATCTTCATATCTGAAACCGCAAGAAATGCCTGGTCCCAAAATCTCCTGAAGGATACTCCTCTCAAAAACGGAGAAGATACGAGCCTTTACATCAGAAGAGAGAATATCCTCGGACTAACGGACATTAAGATAATATACTCCTCGGGCAAAGAGAGGATATGGAAAAAACTCCCGATACTTGAGATATTTGAGATAACTCACAAGAATAATGGAGAACCGGCTTACGAGCGAATAAAACTCGGTGCCTGATAGCAAAAAAGCCCCGCGGCGCGGGGCTTCATCTTTCTTCATTTGCAGATCAGAAAGACACATACCGGGTCCTTACTCTGCGGATCCGGCTTTTTCATAGTACTGCCCCATCAGCTTTTTCCAGTCAACGTCTTCGTCGAGCAGGTTCGGACATGTGCTGTCCGGGTAAAACCATTTCCTGCCCAGTCCCATAAGGATCTGCCACCAGTCGTGCACATCGGGTATCAGGATCTCTCCTTCAGGCCCTATCCTTCTCAGTTCACGGTAGACAAGCGCCACTATTTGGCTTTCATCCATCGCGGCAGTCGTCTTGGCGTAGAACTCGATCGTATAGAAGTACGAGCATGCTCCAAGCTGGTAAAGTATCTCCGTCCACTTTGGCGATATCCTGCCGGTCCTGGCAAGGACCATTTGCTTTTTGCTCCCCGAGCTTTTGTGGTTCACTAAGAAAAGTATCTTATCCGGATCTATATGGCGCAATTCCTCATATTTTGCTATGAGAGCTTCTGCTATAGGTCTGATCCTGTTGTTGCATATTTCGTAATCAAACTCTGGACCGGCTTTTTCCGTCATTTAAACTCCTCCTGTATCGGACCATAGTCCGGCTGAAAAAATAAAACCCGTCAAATTATATCACCTGATAATTTAAGATCATCCTAAAAAAGCCGATTTGGGAATTGATTTGTATTAAAAATGTGTTTTAAGTAATTGACTAAATTTGACCTATAATATTTTCGGGATCTTTTGCAAGGCTTAAGGATCCTGTCGTCTCCCATTTATAACTTCTGAAAAATCAGCCCGCAAAAAGAACGGGACGCTTACCTCCGTAAGGGGTAAGCGTCCCGCGCATCTTTCCTTATGCAGCAGACAATAAGGTTCAGTCTGTGTCAGGCCTGCTTTGAGCCTTACCCTTCCTCAGGAAGGTAGGTTCGTCGAGCTCATCCGCGGCTGCCCTGGAAAAAGCTTCTGTTTCCTGCACCACATCTTCCTTCTGTTCCAGCCATGAGGGGCCTCTTCTTATCTCAGCCGCTGGAGCTGTTTCAGTTTCTTTTTTTTCTTCTGCAGCATTTGTAACGGATCCTTGCCGGACAGGCCTTTGCTGTTCATTTTTGAAGATGGGTCTCTGGGATGTTGAGTGTGATCCGCCGCGGGAGCTGCTGTTTTCAAAGTGGTCTTCTTCAAAGCCTGTTGCAACGATGACTATCTCCACGCTGCCCTCCATGTCGCTGTCCTCAGCGCATCCCCAGACAAAGGTAGCATCTTCGGAGATGATCTCTTCGATATATGCGGCAGCCTGCTGGATTTCGAATATCCCAAGATCCTCGCCGCATGTGATGTTCATAAGTACCCCCTTGGCTCCATGCATCGAGCATTCCATCAACGGGCTCTCCAGGGCTTCCCTGAGGGCGTTTTCGATCCTGTTTTCGCCCTTCGCACACCCCACACCCATAACGGCTATGCCGGCGTGCTTCATTACGGCCTTTAGGTCTGCAAAATCCACATTGACCATCCCTGGCCTTGTAACAAGGTCTGTGACACCCTGCACCGCCTGTCTCAGAACTTCGTCTACCATGGAGAAGGATTCGCTCAGCGGAGTCTCTTTACGGCAGATCTGGAGAAGCCTGTCGTTGGGCACTACTATGAGTGCGTCGACACACTTGCGGAGTTTGGCTATACCCTCTTCTGCGTATCGCATCCTCCTGGCTCCCTCAAACATAAAGGGCTTGGTGACCACTGCTACGGTAAGAATGCCCATTTCCTTCGCTGTCTGGGCAATTATCGGAATGGCTCCTGTACCAGTGCCTCCTCCCATGCCGGCAGTCAGGTATACCATGTCAGAGCCTCTGAGATACTCCCTGATCTCAGCGAGTGACTCCTTTGCCGCCTGTTCGCCTATTTGGGGCAGGGCGCCCGCTCCCAGTCCCTTTGTGACCCTCTCGCCGAGAACTATCTTGTTTTGGCTGAGGGACATGTCAAGACTTCTGATGTCCGTGTTGACAGCAAGGATATCCACACCTTCTATTCCCTTGCTTATAATGTGGTTGAGGGCGTTTCCTCCCCCTCCTCCTACAGCTATGACCTTTATGGATTCTCTGCGGGCAGGTTCAGATCTATTTTGTGCAGAAGGAGCATTAGTCTTCGATGTCCCTTCGGATTCATCGGGATACGGATAGCAAAGCTCTTTTGCAGGTATACTCAATTGTCCACCACTCCCGTTTATTGTTGATGTATAATCAGAACATTTCCAACACCATTATACAACAGAGGAGGGAGGGACGGTTGGAATTAAACGAAGGAAAATCTAAAAGAAAGGATATCATTCAGGGCGACCGTGCAGCTTTTATTTTTTTCATGGCGGTTTTTGCTTTCCTTGCATGGCAGGTCACCCATCCGCTGATGATGGCACTTATATGGGCGGGAATGCTCTCCTTCATCGTTCAACCGGTCTACCGCTATTTAACAGACCTTTCAGACGGGCAATTCAGGAACATTTCTGCCGCTGCGGCACTCTGCCTGATAGCAGTCCTCTTCATAATACCGCTGATATATATAATTGCCTCCCTTGGAGCCGAGATCTCAAAAATCATAGGGACAATGACGGACTTCATGTCCAGAAACGAGATCAGCCAGACAAGGGATCTTGTTGAACTTATCCCGGAGTGGTTCCCCGACTGGTTAAAGGACTACCTCAAAGATTTTCTTCTTGATTCAGGCTCTGTAAGGGATTTTGTTCAGAAAACGGCACAGTGGGTGGGCGGATATCTTACCAACATTTCAAAAAAGCTGATCCACGGCGCCTCTTCGATCCTTATAGAAATGCTGCTGGTCATGATGGTCTCCTTCTTCTTCATCAGGGACGGGGCCGGCATCGTTGAATACATAAAAAGTGTAACGCCCCTTTCTGAAGATGAGAGGACCATGTTCTTCTCCCGGACGAAAAAGCTTCTCAATTCGGTCATCTTCGGCATATTGCTGACAGTAGCCATCCAGGCGGTGCTTGGGGGCATCGGATGGTGGTTCGTAGGGCTGGGCAGCCCGGCCTTCTTCGGCATGCTGATGTTCTTTTTCGGTATGTTTCCTGCCGGGACCTCAGTGGTCTGGATACCCGGAGGGATATACCTGATCCTTTCAGGCGACGTTAAGGGAGGCATCGCCCTTCTGGCATGGGGAGCCGCAGTGGTCGGAACGGTGGACAACCTGCTCCGTCCTTTCCTGATAAGCGGAGGCAAGGGGAAAGGCGAGGAGATCCCGACACTGCTGGTCATACTTGGGCTCTTCGGAGGAGTCATCAAGTGGGGGTTTCTGGGGATCTTTCTCGGACCGCTTATATTAGTGCTCTTTATCCTGATCTTCGATCTATACCGATCTCGCTGCTGCCTGAAAAAAAGTGAGGATACCCTGTCATGACCACAGATATCAGCACTTTGGCAACCGCCGCTTCCATTGCCATGGATGCCTTCTCCGTCTCAGTATGCATGGGCATATGCCACGGAAAACTGGACAGGCGTGACGCACTTACCCTCGGGGGAGCTTTCGGGATCTCGCAGTTTGGGATGCCGCTGCTTGGCGCCCTGATCGCAGCCAACATTACGGGACTTCTCAACAGCTGGGCACCGTGGATAGGAGCGGCACTTATAGTATGGGTCGCATTGAACATGATAAGGGAGGCATATCTCGGTAAGGACAGGACAAAATCCTGCATGAACATAACACCGGCCAACGTCCTTATCCTGGCGTTCGCCACCTCCATCGATGCACTGATAGTTGGATTCTCGATAAAAAGCTCCGGCGGGTCGGCGCTGCTTCTTGCCGTCGCTGCCGGAGCCATAACTTTCCTGCTCTCCTTCTACGGAGCGCTCGGAGGGAAAAAACTCGGTGAAAAAATCGGCTCCTACGCCGAATATTCCGGCGGTGCCGTGCTTATCCTCGTAGCCATAAACATCCTTTTCAAAGGCTAAGAACGGAGAACGGCTTATACTTCTATAAGCTCGTAGATCCTTGTGCCTATCCCAAGCTTCTCACAGTGCTCAAGCGTAGTCTGCCAGTGGGTGTCGGGATGGATAGTATGGAAATGATCCTCTTTTTTGCACCCTTTGATCTTTTCTTCCAAAATACTCCCCGAAACAACAGGCGCTTTCATAACAGCTTCAGCACAGGCCTGGTCCAGAGCTACAGGGTCCTTCGAAGCGAATATCCCGACATCGGAGACCACTGGAAGATCGTTTTCAACATGGCAGTCGCAGAAAGGAGAGACATCTATGACAAAGCTTATATGGAACTGCGGTCTGCCGTTAAGCACGGCCTTTGCATATTCAGCCATCTTTCTGCACATGGTCTCGTTTGATTCATAATCTGTCGGACTTATGGCATCAAAAGGGCAAAGTGACAGGCAGCGTCCACACCCTACACATTTCAGCTTTTCTATCACGGCCTTACCGTTGCCGTCAAAGGTTATAGCATCGTGGGCGCAACCGCTTATACACTTCCTGCATGATCTGCATCTGGATGGCTTGACTTTCAATTTGCCTGTACTGTGCATCTCCATCTTCCCGGCTCTTGAGCCCGAACCCATGCCGATATTTTTGATAGACCCTCCGAAGCCGCTCTGTTCATGTCCCTTGAAGTGCGTCATTGATATGATGATATCAGCATCCATGACGGCTCTGCCGATCCTGGCCTCTTTTACGAATTCCCCGCCCGGTACAGGCACAATAGATTCGTCAGACCCCTTAAGCCCGTCGGCTATTATCACCTGACACCCTGTGCAGAAAGGATTGTAGCCATTCTCATAAGCAGAATCGAGGTGTTCAAGAGCATCCTTCCTCCGCCCTGCATATAGTGTATTGCAGTCCGTAAGAAAGGGCTTTCCCCCCAACTCTTTGATCATATCTGCCACTACTTTCGAAAAATTGGGCCTCAGATAAGCCAGGTTTCCGGGTTCACCAAGGTGGAGCTTGATCGCGGCGTACTGCTTTATGAAGTCGATATCCCCGATTCCCGCACATCTGACAAGTCTGTCCAGTTTTTGAAGGATATTCCTGTCTGGTGTAGTTCTGAGATTTGTAAAATAGACCCTCGATCTTTCCATGTTTATCAGTGTTCCTTTCCATTCCGATTCTTTCTGTCTTTCATTTTGCCGGCTCGCTAAAGACAGAGACGGATATACCATATGTCTGTCTGACATTGCATAGTATACCAATTTATATATAGACATAGGTCCTTTTTTTGCGCGATTACCCGACCGTGCTCCCGATCATGGATCAGACAGATATTGGAATTATTTGGTCAAAATTAGTCTATTCTTATATACTCATTTTTAAGCCCCCTGGTCCTTTTTTCATCAATTCTTCCTTAAAAACATTATGATGGAAACACGAGCCGACCGATTTTAAAAACCCCCATTCTGACATCTTAACAGAGAAAAAGGGAGAAAATTGATATAGAATAGATCAAAGAGATAATAAAGGAGGCAGAGATCCATGGTCTTGAAAAATACTGCAGAACCTCTGAGACGCGAGAGACTCGGCGGATGCGGCGCAGGAGCCGCCGATACTTTCCCCGTTGCGATCCCGGACCAGGAAGGTGCTTTTATTATGTCAACGAGACTGGAGCTCGACCCCGGAGCTTCTGTAGGCTATCACAGGCACGAAGGGACTGAGGAAGTATATTTCATCATGTCCGGGAAGGGACTTTACACTGAAGAGGGAGAAGCGTGTCAGGCCTTTCCGGGGGATGTCTTTCTATGCAGAGAGGGGCTATCTCACGGGATACTGAACACGGGCAGTGAAAAGCTTGTCCTGTGTGCCGCAATAGCAAAATGCGGCAAATAAAATAAAGGAACTGCCGGGATCTTTGTCGGGCGAAATAACGCTCTGATCCCGGCCGTTTTTATTTGGCTTTATTGCCAATAAGCTGCCAGCATTTCAGGAGAGAGGAATCGAGTCTGACAATTGAAGGCAGCATCAGGTCGAATTCGTCCATCTCCCATACCATGCCGTTTTTCACTGCCGGGATATCTTTGAACCTTAAGTCTTTTATGATCTCCTCCTTAGAGACGGAGACCACGCCCCTCCTTATATTCCTGAGGGTTATTATGACTTCTGCGTCCTTTCCCTCTGAAGCAAGTTTTTGCGGGCCGTAAAATATATACCACGGAAAATCCTTGATTTTGGTTCCTCCTGCGTCAGTCATGACCCTGGCTCCGGTCGAACCGATAAGCCTGGCTCCCCATGAATCGGCTGCGCATGTTGAAAAGTCGGCGCCGGCAACGACAAAGACCTTCATGCTTTTAGTCTTAGCGGATCTTATCTCACTTTTATACAGGGACTTTTCCAACAGTAAAAGTGTCTGTGCTGCCTCTTTTGATCTTCCGGAAAGAGCGCCGATCTTTTCAAGGTACTGCGCCAGTACGGCCCATTTGGGCCTGTTCAGTGCAGCATACTTAATTCCGGCCTTATCCAGGTCTTTCATAAGGTCCATGTTTTTCCTTGCCCAATCCGCATCTGCTATCACTATATCGGGTTTCAGACCCGCGATCTGCTCTGCTGAGGGGATCCTTGAGAGTCTTGGTATGTTTTTGAGGACCCATCTGCTGTCAGCTGAAAAATTAACTCCGACAAGCTGGCGAACCGCCCTGATCGCGACAAGGTTTTCTGTATGAGCATCGCTTAATGACACTATCCTGACCGCAGGACGGGGAAGCTCAACATTCCTCTGAAGATCATCTATGACTGCAAGCGGTTTTGAGGCCCAGGATATTTCACAGCTGATCAAAATAAAGATAAAGGTCAAAGCAAAGAAAAATATACCTGATTTGTTCTTGATGGTCTGTGAAATTTGACTTTGAACCACATTTTCACCTCCTTAACAACAATGTTATCCACTTTTTGTGGATATTTTTGTGACCAACTCTGTTTTCTCAGCCTATAATGCCCCTATTTTCATTTTTTGTTTGATAGAAAACGTGGACAACCCAAGAAAATTTATCTACATTTATGTAAATTATCATTAAATGTAAGTATTTATGGGATTAAGAACAATTCCCGGACATATTTTATTCCAAATATATAAAAATAGGGAAGGCGTGTGCCCTCCCTATTTTGTAACTGTTATCCTTCAGGCCGGGAATGTTTTTATCCTACCTCTATATCCGCCGAAGATTCCCAAAGCCCGTGTATGTTGCAGTAGCTCTGGACGATCAGCGTCCCCGACTTCGCAAGCTTGATCACCGCACAGCTGCTTGGTTCCGTCATTGCAGGACCGGGCGCTGCCGGATCCATTGCTGCTGCGTGTGCCGTATAGTCAAACTTTGCAAGCTCGATCACAAATTTACCGTCAGCCGGTTTGTAAAAGAGCTGTATCCAGCTTATGAAGTGCTCTGGCTTATTCGGATGAGGAATCTCTTTTCCGACTGAAACGCAAACTTTGAATGGCTCGCCCGCTTTAACTTTTGCCGGAGCCTCTATTACCGGTACATGTTTTTCTCCTTTGAAGTCTCCGCTCTGGATCAAATCACCGAGTTTCATTAAAAACGCCCCCATTTCTCTTTTTTTTACTTACTTTGATGATATTTTCATATTTTTATATCTTAGTTGATTGTCAGCTACAATCCGCATTTTTACTGCATTCTGCATGACTGTTCAAATCGCTGCCAAAACAACAAAAAACAGATGTGGTCATTTCTTCCTCAAATTCCGTCTTTCAATCACCGTTTTTAATTTCGCCAGGCTTTCTGCAAGTTCTTCGTCTTTGACTTCAGGGCTTATCTCCTGAATGTTTTTTTGGAGGCTGGCTTCTGAGATCAGAACAGGCGGGCGCCTGAGGTGGTCGGGTAGTGGGTCTTTGGCGGAAGACAGTCTTTTCACCTTTCCAACCTTTATCTCCAGCCTGACCTCCTTTACCTCCAAATATCTGCTGACAGACCTTGAAATAATGGGTTTCCTGGACATCAGGGCCGGCAGGACGCCGGGGGAATCCACGTGTACAGAGATGACTGGACCCTCATCAGAGAACTCGCAGGATACCGGAGCGCTTCTTTCCGCAGCAGCCGCCCCAACGACTTCATGCCAGTGGCTTTCAAGCTCAGCTAGTTTCATACAGAGCTTCAGGCTGTAAGGGACGTTGTTTTTGAGGGCCTCTTCGGTATTTTTTATATCAGCCATTCGAAATACTCTCCCCGGACCTTCTCCTGCTCTCGACAGCTACCCACAAAAGCTGTATGTCCGTCGGAGGGATACCTGATATTCTGGATGCCTGTCCCAGGGTGCCGGGCATGAACTTTATCAGCTTCTGCCTCCCTTCGGCAGAGAGGCCGTGTACCTGTGCAAAATCAAAATTCTCAGGAAATTTGAGAATTTCCATCCGTCGGAATTTTTCCACCTGGCGCATCTGCCTGTCGATATAGCCCTCATACTTGACGGAGACGGATATCCTCTCTCCCAGTTCCTTTTCAAACGATGATGAGGCAATATTCGAAAAAACTTCCCAACCTATTTCAGGCCTCCTGAGAAGTTCTATTGCGGGCATGGTTTCGTCAATTGGCGAAGACCCTGCACCCCGCAGGATCCGGTTGACCTCTTCCGTTGCATGGATCCTGGTCTTCAGTATCCTTTCAGTCTCTTCTTCAATACGTTTCCATCTGTCCTGAAGTATGTTCCACTCTTCATCTTTCAGAAGGCCTATTTCCCTGCCTGTCTGAGAGAGCCTGGCGTCGGCGTTGTCGTGACGAAGCAGGAGCCTGTACTCGCACCTGCTTGTCAGCATCCTGTAAGGCTCCTTAGTTCCCTTGGTCACAAGGTCATCAATGAGGACCCCAATGTAGGCCTGATCTCTCCTCAGCACCAGGGGCCCAAGGCCTTTTACCTTCAGTGCCGCGTTGATCCCGGCCATAAGCCCCTGGGCTCCGGCTTCTTCGTATCCTGAAGTGCCGTTTATCTGTCCCGCCAGGAAAAGGCCGGAGATCTTTTTGGTTTCAAGCCAGGGATAGAGCTGGGTGGGATCAACGAAATCATACTCTATGGCATATCCGGGCCTCAATATGTGGGCAGATCCGCACCCCCTCAGGGTCCTGACTGATTCAAACTGGGCCTCAAGGCACATCGATGTAGAAAAATTCTGCATATAGACCTCACGGCCTTCAGGATTTATGGGTTCAAGAAAAACGGGATGAGTATCCTTTTCCGGGAACCTGATGACCTTGTCGTCTATAGAAGGGCAATATCTCGGCCCTTCTGAGTCTAGGGTGCCTTGTACAAGGGGAGAGAGATCAAAGTACTTTCTCATTACCTCATGCGTATCCGCATTGGTCCTCGTAAGAGCGCAAATAATGCCCTGGTAGATCCTTTTCGGTCCGAAATGAGAAAATGATTCCGGCTCCCGAATGCTCTCCTGTCGGTCAAGCATATCCCAGTCTACGGAATCCGCAAGCAGTCTCGGGGTAGTATCCGTCCTGAGCCTGCCTGTCTTCAGGCCGTTCATTCTTATGCTCTTTGAGAGACCGGAGGCAGAGACCATACCCAGGGGCCCCGATTTATAAGAGGTGAGCCCTATATGTATCCTGGCGGCAAGATATGTTCCTGTCGCTATAATGACTGTCTTTGAAAGAAACGTCTGCCCTGTTCTTATCCTGACACCGGTGATTTTTCCATTTTCGGCCAGAAGGTCAGTGGCCATTGCCTGATGGACTTCAAGGTTTGGGCAGGTCAGAATAGCCTTCCTGTAATGGTTACTATATTTTACCGGGTCACATTGTGCCCTTAAGGTCCTTACCGCCGGTCCTTTGGAGGTATTAAGCCATCTGAGATGGTGAGTGGAGCTGTCGGCTGCTTTGGCCATCTCACCGCCCAGCGCGTCTATCTCTCTGACCAGATGGCCTTTTGCGGGGCCGCCTATCGAAGGGTTGCACGGCATCATGGCTGTGTTGTCCAGATAGAGGTTAAGCATGAGCACCCTGGATCCCATACGTGCGGCTGAAAGTGCTGCCTCGCAGCCTGCGTGACCTCCTCCGACAACTATTACGTCATACACATCTTCAATCTTCATTAATAGTTTCAACTCTCCCTGAGTCTATACCGTAAATCCTGCCCGGAAAACTTTCAGCAAAGGGCTCCGCAGTGGAGGCAAAAACCTGCGTATTTTTCTCTGTCAGAGCACAAAACAGGATGTTCCTGCCGTCTGAATCAAGTTCCGCTGTTATCTCGTCAAGAAGGAGCACCGGGTTTTTGCCAAGCTTCCTCCTGACCCCTTCGGCTGCTGCCAGTATCAGTGCTATCGCTGTGCGCCTTCTGAAGCCTCTGCTCAGGGAAAGCGCAGCTGGAGCGCCGTTGGCCCTTATCAAGATATCGTCCCTGTGAGGTCCGACCATAGGAACTTTCATGGCCTCTTCCCTTGATTTGTTTAGTCTCAGAGAAGACCTGAAATCCTCTTCGGGAACTGGCAAAGTACCCGCTCCCCCCCTCAAAAGGCTTATATCGGTAGGACAGGGCAGGAGTCCGCACATATCATTCATTGACTCTGAGATCATTGTGAGAGCCTCTTCCCGCATCTTCCACACCCATGACGCGAGAGGAAGGAGCGCTCTGTCTATAAGTTCTGTCCGCCCTCCGTTCCTGAGGATCGCCGTCTTCTGCCTGATCCCTCTCCTATAATCATTTAGCCTTGATGCATAAACCGGAACTATGAGTGCAAGGACCATATCCATCAACCTTCTCCTGAAGGAAGCCGGCCCTTCTATTATCGACATATCATTAGGCAGGAAGGAGAGTACAGGGATCTTCCACCTGAGTTCTGTTGCTGTGATGGACCTTTCATCGATCCTGACCGTATATCTTGATGAGATCTTGACCTTTATTATCTCTCCGTTTTCGTCATCAAGCTGACCTGTAAGCTGTACCTCCGAGGACCCGCTGTTCCATGTCGGAAGAGAGGATGATCTTGTGCCCCGTTCAAGCGGACCCCACCCTGAAACAATGTTTATGCCCTCAAGTATGTTGGTCTTGCCTGAGCCGTTCGGACCCGTAAGTAAATTCAACCCCGGGGACCACTTAATCTCCCGGGGTTCAATATTTCTGAAATTGTTGAACCTTACCCTGCTATATCCCATCTCCGGAATCCGGTTCAATATCACCCATATTAAGCTCATCTTCAGTGAGGTTGATAGGAGCTATCAAACAGATGAATTTTTCACTGTCGGCCCTTCTGACTACCATATGTCCAGACGAGCCGTTGAAAGAAAGCCTTACCTGGGGATCCCTCAGAACTTTAAGTGCTTCCATAAAAAACTTTGAATTTACTGCTATCCTGAGGTCTTCTCCCGAAATATCAGCATAAATCTCTTCTTTGGCATTTCCGAAATCAGGGGCCCTTCCCCGCATGACGAACCTGTTTTCCTTTGCTACGTCGAGAATGACCATTCTGTTGTAATCTTTTACTATCACATCGACCCTTTCCAGTGCAGAGATTAGATCTCCCCTGTCAAGGACTGCAGTCGTCAGATGGTTTTTGGGGAGGATCTTTTCGTAAGCAGGGAAGTGCGATTCGACCCTTCTCACTGTAAATTCAACATTGTCAGCCCTGAAATAAAACTGAGCGTCATCATAAAGTATCTCCACCATATACTCCGGGTTCAGGGAAGCAAGGATCCTCTGTATCTCCTTGATACCCTTCATAGGCAGAAGGGCGCTGTCGGAGTCCACACTTTCGCTTACAGCCGAACCGGAGAGGGCAAGCCTCCTTGTATCGGTAGAAACTATATTCAGACGTCCGCTGGATATCTGGAAATTAGCCGAAGAAAGATAAAGAGGAAATTCCTCTCCTGACGAAGCTGCCAGTGTACCCTCTTCAATTACCTCCGCGAGTTCTCCGACAGAAAGCTTACAAAAAAGTTCCGCACCTGCAGATGTAGGCAACGAAGGAAATTCCCTTACCGGATATGTGCTGAAGTTATATTTGCTCCTGCCGGCCTTAAGTATTACCTTACCGTCGGATACAGTAAGGTTAAATTCCTCTCCGGGCGATTTCTTAAAGAGCTCACTGACTATTTTTACAGGAAATACCGCTTCTCCCGGTTCAAGGACGTTAACACCGGATGCAGAGCAAATTATAGAAGTTCTTATATCTGTTGCCTGAAGCGTTACCTTATCCCTATCCGCTTTTACAAGAACAGATGAAAGGATACTCATTGAGCTGGAACTAGAAGTACTTCTTTCAGCAAGTCCCCAGCTCTGGAGGAATAATTTTTTGTTTATCAAAAGTTTCATTAGGATGACCTCCTGCTCTTATCTATATAATATCAAAAAAAGTAATAGGCGTAGTAGAGGCTGTGGATTTGTTGAAAATGCCGTAAAACGCTTGCAGTCATTGATTTAATTCTGTGGACAAAAATTGCGGCAGAAACTTGATTCATCCACACTATACACAAAAAAGCGACAGCAAGAGCAAAATTATATTTTAATCGCAAAAATATACACGAAAAAAAACTTGAATCTACAGCTTGCTTACAACATTATCCACAAAAGAACGTACACGCAGATCATTTTTCAGAAGTTCTTCAACTTTTTTACATGCGTGGATAACGGTCGTGTGATCCTTCTTGTTGAATGCGTAGCCTATCTGTTGAAGGCTTTCTCCGGTCCTGTTTCTTGCCAGATACATTGCCACCTGCCTAGCCAGGGCAAGATCTGCGGTCCTTTTCGGAGACAGAAGGTCGTCTGTGGAGATGCCGAAGGTCTCCGCCACCAGCTGCTGGATAAGCCCGATATTGACAGGACCGGAACGCGTATCATGCAGGAGGTCTTTCAGCCACACAGATACGTTCTCCATAGTCATCGGGTCCGAGTTGAACTCAGAACAAGCAACTATCCTGTTGAGTGCGCCTTCAAGCTCCCTTATGTTGCTGGGGATGTTCTGGGCAATAAAAAGAATGATGTCATCCGGTATCTTATAATTTTTAATTTCTGCCTTCTTCTGGAGTATCGCAACTCTTGTCTCAAGATCCGGCGGCTGTATGTCGGTGACAAGACCCCACTCAAAACGGGAAACAAGTCTGTCCTCCACTCCCTGTATATCTCTGGGAGGCCTGTCTGAACTTATAATTACCTGTTTTTTTGAATTGTGGAGGGCATTGAATGTGTGGAATACTTCCTCCTGGGTCTGTTCCTTGCCCGCTATGAACTGTATGTCGTCGATCATCAGGACATCAAGTTCCCTGTAGCGTGACCTGAATTCATTGTTTGTGTTATTTCTTATGGATGTGATAAGGTCGTTTGTAAATTTTTCAGCACTCACATAAAGGACCTTTGTATTCGGCTGGGTCTTTTCAATGTGGTGTCCTATCGCATGCATCAAATGCGTCTTGCCCAGACCAACCTTTCCCCAAATAAAGAGGGGATTATAGGCTATTCCGGGTGATTCCGCCACCGCAAGGCATGCCGCGTGAGGCAGCCTGTTCGATTTTCCGACTACAAAGGATGAAAAGACGTAATTTGGATTAAGTCCGTTCCTGCTGAGCGAAAGCTTAGCGGGCGCAGCCGCAGCAACAGCCCTTCCGGCAGCGCCGATGTCCTCCTTTATCTCCTGGCTGACCTCTATCTCGATGCCTGAACCAAATCCGGTCTCAGACAGAAGACCTTTCATGTCATCAAGAAAGCGGGATTTGATCTGTTCTTTGGCAAACGGGGTGGGAACATCCAAGACAAGTATCCCCTCCTTTATTGAAACGGGAAGGCATGTGTCAAGATATGTTTTGATGGCGCTGTCAGTGCCGGAAATAGCTTCTACACAGTGAGTCTTGAATTCGTTCCACAAAATATCCAGATCTTTGGTCATCAATATTCACCCCGAGGGACAGATAATTACGAAGGAAGTCTGTCCGAACAATTGTATCATGAAGATCTCTCTCTGAGAAAATCAAAAAACTATTTAAATCCACATTACATATACACATATCCACAAACAATGGCTGATGTTTTGTAGAATAAGCAAAACTGCAGAACTATAGCACAAGCGTAAAATATAACAAAGTCAATATAAACTGACCATAAATGACCATTAAGATTTTCAAAGCGTGGATAATCTCTGCCCACTCAAGGCTGTTTTGTGGATATGATGATACTAATATGTAAACAAACGCTGATTTTGGGAACAACCATATCAGAGAGTCCGGTTTGTGATTTCTGTGAACAACCGCGGAGGAAGCCGAAAGACAAACCAGGCCTCACTTTATCCACATGATGTGGATAGAAAATGTGTGTATGTTGGCAATAATTCAGAAAATAATAATTTGGATCAAGAAAAGCACAATTCATAGACGGAACGAAAACAATATTGCAGATCCTGACACCGAACACCATAAGTATTATTGGACGATATCTGATTTTTGTCTGTGGGTATCCAACAGATAGTAGCGGCAACAAGTATTTAGAGGTCACATCCGGTTTTTATTCAGTCAAAAAACCACAACAGAGTATATAGGCTTAGACTTTATTTGACTATTTCATAAAATCAAAATGCTCCGCCAGATCACCGGCAGAGCATTTTATTTGTTTATGCGTATTCAGGAGCATTTTATTTATTTATTTTTGTTTTTCCCAGTGCCATGTCTTTCCGCCTTTAAATTCCTTTGGTTTTCCGGTCATTATTGCTGACTTTTCAGTCATGATGATCTTTTCAAATGTGACGGGGAAGGGAATGTCTTTAAATTCAATCAAAGGATTTATCCTCGAAAGGATCATATTAGTGAGGAACTCGGGCTGGCTCCTTCCTTCCACTGTAATAACGGTATTTTCAAGATAGACCGCTTCATTTCGCAGAGCAAGGATCCCCTTGGCAGATATGGGAAGCTCAACGTCAACTATGATTTTGGTCCTGAATCTGCCTGCTGCCGTGAAGCCGTCCCTTCCGAAATCAAACTTCAGATCTGAAAAACCTTCAGGATTCTCATTCTTCCGGAAGTACTCATTTACATCTTTTTCAGCGAGAATTGCCTCTCCCGTCGAATTCTTGATCATTGCCGCCAGCCGGGCCGCTTCGCTGTCGGAGGATATCCCGGCAGAGCCGGATTTTAGTTCGGCCAGGAGCCTCATCTTTTCGATCTTTATACCGTCTATCTCTCCTCCGTCAATTTCTATCCATGCTTCAGGAGCCTCTTTTCTTATGCGGACTGCGGCTCTTTCAGGCTTGAAGACGGAGATAAGCGAATTCCCCATTGTCGCTGCAAGAGCTGCTTCGTCGGATGCCTCGCTTGGACAGACAAAGAACAAAAAGACAAAACAGAGGAGCGAAATGGGAAGGACAGTTTTTTTCATATAAGATGCACCCCACAAGAATTGATTTGATATTATAGATTCTAGCCTTTAGTTCAAAATAGTCTACGCAATATCCAAGATGTTTTCTTTTTCTTTTCTTTGAATTATCATTGAATATACTGTGATTTATTTAAAAGGCCATAACGTGGATCAAGCAATGGCGGAAGGAATTAAAATGACAACACTTCAGCTCTTTTTTTTCTTTTTTAAGATCAGCACGGTCACATTCGGTGGCGGAATAGTAATTCTGGGTATGGTCAAGCTGGGCCTGGCAGACAGGGATGACATAACTGAAAGCGAGTTCTCTGACATGCTTAGCCTTGCCGCTTCGGTACCGGGCCCTTTGGCTGTATCCATAGCATGGCTGCTGGGCAGGCATTACAGGGGACTTAAAGGAAGCTTGGCAGCAGTGGCAGGAGCCGTCCTTCCGCCCTTTCTTATCGTCCTTGCCCTGTCTCCGGTGATAATGAAGTATTCTGACGACCCGCGGGTCCAGGGTTTTTTCAAAGGCGTACTGGCCGGGACCGGAGCTATCATCACAATGGTAGTATCTGACAATGTCAGATCCACTCTTATATCCGGCTGGTGGAACCTCGTTCCTTTTGCCGTCGTAGTTGTCCTCATCGGACTTTTTGGAGCCCATCCCCTTATTTCCATGCTGGCGGCCTTTTCTCTTCAGCTGTTGAAGGAGAGGCTGGCAGTGAGATGAAAGTTCTTCTCGACCTGGCTTTATCGTTTTCGCAGATCGCTGCCGGTGCTTTCGGCGGTGGGCTTTCGACGCTCCCCCTGATCGAATACCAGCTTGTAAAGGCTACAGGATGGCTCACTGAATCCCAGTTCAACCAGGTACTTGCCCTTTCCCAGGTCACTCCAGGCCCCATCGCGATCAATGCGGCAACATTCGTAGGATACCAGCAGGCAGGGATCCCAGGGTCCGCCGTCTCTACCCTGTCCGTAGTGACAGTACCCATCCTGATCTTGTGTGCTCTTCTGTTTCTTCTTAATAAAGCCGATGCCGACAAAGGCAGGATATTTAAAGACCTTATCCGTCCCATAGTTGCGGGCCTTCTGGCACTTTCTCTTGTTTCTCCGCTTACAGCTACGGCCCAAAACGGTTTTGCGGCGATATCGATGCTCATTTTAGGAATAGTCCTCTTCCGTTTTTGCGAATTTTTTAAAAAATATCCTCCCGCACTGCTTGTTATTTTTGGTGTAATTGGTGCGTTCCTATTTTCCTGAAATATTAAAATGCTGCGAAACAGGCATCAAAAACTGTTACATGAATAATAATTCACAAATACTGTGATATTTTATCTGTTAAGGCTCCTTTTCATTAAAAAAACACGGGATTGGCACATAAACAGAAATATCAGTCTTGCTCATATCATGACAGGTGAGATTGACTAAAAAGCCTGTTTGATGTAACTTGTTATCGTGATTCTCCGGTTTTTCAGTTAACCGTGCAAATGGTACAGCCGGACGAATTTGAAATATTAGGTTTTGAAATTTTGAAAATAATCGGACAATTACAGTTTTACTCTGGTGTACAGGAAAGGAGGGCTGTAAAAAGGTCAACTTAAGTAAAGTTTTTATTCAGGGCTTTGATCACTCAATGGCATCAAAAGTCATCATCGGACAACAAGAAATAGAAACTTGAAGGGAGAGTATTTTTGATGAAGAAATTTGCAATTATCCTCGCAGTAATGTTTCTGTTCGTAGCAGCAGTAGGCCCGGCAACAGCAGCTCCCATCGTTTTCCGCTTCGCAGGACAGTCGCCCCCCGACCACATGGCCACAAAGACGATGAACGACATGGCCAAAGAGATCGCCCAGAAGACCAACGGCCGCGTCGAGATCAAGGTATATCCCGCGAACCAGCTCGGCAACTATTCACTAGTTATGGAAGAGATGATCCGCGGAACGATCGACATGTCCCTTATGTCGATAGCCAGCGAATTTGACCCCCGCCTTGAGCTCGTTTACGTCAACGGGTTTATAAGCGGTTACGAGGATGCGAAGAAGGTCTTCGTTCCCGGAGCATGGCTGCCCAACAAACTGAATGAACTTTCCTCAGCCCTCGGAGTAAAGCTGATCGGATCCTACATCGAAGGAATGATCGGTATCGGATCAACGAAGCCCCTCAAAGAACCCCTCAACCCGAAGGTCGATAAGGGTGTTCTCGCAAGGGTCCCGAACATGGACGTCTACACGCTCGGAGCGAAGGCAATGGGCTTCCGCCCCATCACCATCCCCTATTCAGATGTCTACCAGTCAATGCAGACCGGCGTCTGCGACGCGGTTGACGGCTACCCGGTAGCAGCAGCTTACACGATCCTCGGCGATGTCCTTAAGTACTGGTATCACACCAACTACTCAATGGAATACCTTGCGATCATGGTCAGCGACAAATCATGGAAAAAGCTTACCCCGGAAGACCAGAAGGTTTTCCAGGAAGTAGCGAAAAAATACACACTTCTCTCAATAGACAACGCGAAGGCTGAAGACAACAAGTACATGGGCCTGATGGAGAAGAAGGGCATAAAGGTCTTCAAGTACACCGAAGCTGAACTCAAACCGATCAAGGAAGCATGCATCACCACATGGACAGAACTTGGCAAGCGCGGTATGACAGAAGAGCTCATGAAGGAATTTAAAAAGCATCTCGGCAACCTGTAAAATTTTTTAATGTTTATAATATAAGATCAAGCAACATCAGGGAAATCCGCGGGGAGGTTCTTCCTCCCCGGGTTTCCTTTTTTTGAAAGGAGCCTTATTTATGACACAGGCGCAGTGTAAGTACGTGGAAGAAAATGTTTACGAAGAACCGATCTCAACGATCAGACCCGCAACGAACCCCTTTGACAAGATAGTGACCAGGACATTTGCGATCATCTGTTTTGTCATGGCAATCACCCTCGCAATAATAATAAGCGCTGCGACCGTTATGCGCTATGTTCTTGAGATGGACCTCTACGGCTACGAGGAATGGATAAAGATATTCGCTTTCTGGCTCTATTTCATGGGAGCGGGATACGGTGCCTTCGCCGGATCGCATGTCTCAGCCGACCTTGTTCAGTCTTACGTTAAAGAAGGGACTTTAAAACGGCTGCTGATATTTGCCAAGACAGCCGTGACACTTGGCGTCACGCTTCTCTTCACATGGTGGGGATGGGACTTCTTCTACTTCGGTTTTGCCGGCCCGCTTGGCACAGGTGTCGCAATACCCAAGACAGTCGCATGGAGGATACCTCTGTGGACAGGATACCTCCCGATCTTCATAGGTCTCTTCTTCATGTCCTACTATTTCATGTGGGATATGATCAGGGCCGGAAAAGCTCTTTTCGCTGGAGGTAAGACAGAATGATCTATATAGCACTTATTATACTGATGGCAAGTCTGACGATAGGAGTCCCGGTCCCGGTAAGCTTCATGGCGTCATGCGCCTGGCTGATATTCTTCGGCGGGGTGGATCAGGTCGGTTACCAGGCAACACAGCTTCTGCCCTACGGTTTCACCCAGATGAACTCCGTCTCCCTGATAGCCATAGCGATGTTCATACTTGCTGGCGGGATCATGGAGAGAGGTCGCATCGCCGAGAAGCTTATTGACATGGTAGACGTCTTTGTGGGACATATCAGGGGCGGACTTGGCGTAGTCGGCATAATATCCTGCGCTGTCTTCGGATCCATATGCGGCGCGGCCTGCGCTACCCTTTCGTGCATAGGCGCAATCATGTTCCCGCGTTTCAAGGCTGGCGGCTATCCTATGGGACACGCCTGCGCGCTTATGGCTAACGCCTCACTGCTTGGTCTGCTTATCCCGCCCAACGCGACCCTGATCATCTTTGCCTGGATAAGCGGAATCTCCGTTCTGGCATGCTTCCTTTCGACTATTGGCCCCGGAATAGTTACGATAATCCTCCTGAGCCTGGTCAATCTCTGGATGCTCCGTGACAATAAGGCGATCCTCGTCAGCCAGAAACGCACACCAAAAGAACGTTACGATATGTTCATGAAAAGAGGACGTCTTGCCATTCCGGCACTCTTCATGCCGGTCATGGTCCTCGGAGGCATCTACGGCGGAGTAATGACCACAACGGAAGCCTCGGCTCTTGCTGTCGTCTACTGCATCCCGATCGGTCTTTATATCTACAAGGGACTTAACTGGAAGACCCTTTTCAACATAGTGGTCGAGGGATCGATAACGACGGGCGTTATCATGGTAATGCTCTATTCCGTCTCGATGCTCTCGAGGCTGTACATACTCGAAGACCTGCCCGGTAAGGTGCTCGACCTCTTTTACACGATATCATCGAACCCATATATCATTATGTTTATGATAAACGTGTTCCTGGTCCTCATGGGAATGCTCATGGACGACATCAGCGTTGTTGTTCTTACCACGCCGATACTGCTTCCGATAATAGCGAAACTCGGAGTAGATCCTGTACACTATGCGGCAATAGTGGGAGTCAACACGGCACTCGGGTGCATAACGCCGCCATGTGCGCCGGTGCTCTACCTGAGCGGAAGGGTTGGGGGTGCATCGATCAACGAGATCATGAAGCCGGCACTGACCTTTATGTTCCTCTGTTGGATCCCGGTTCTTGCTGTAACGGCGTACATACCGAAAGTCTCGCTCTTACTGCCCCATCTGATCCTCGGGCTTCCCTGGTAAGAAAGAAGAATCGTTTATCGGCAAGAAATCATCGAAGCTCCCAGCCTCAGGCGGGAGCTTCGATTTTTATACTGATAGCACTTAAGCATATATACTGAAATCGATCCATTCTTGTATATGAGGCCTGTCTATCTGATATAATATACAGTTGAGCAAACGGAGTTTTTTTGATTGGAAGCGATAATGTGTATTTTTACAAAGATCTTTTTGCCTCTCTCTGTTTCATATTTTTCGGTGCGGCACTGGCCTTCAACGACGCCTATCTTTATTTTGGCGCGATGATGTGCGCATGCCTTTCTACCACCGCTCACAGGAAAAAATGGCCTGATCCCCTCTGGGCGACGCTTATGATGGAAGATATTAAGAGTAAATTCGAGTCTTTCAGAAGGCGTTTCGATCCCAGTAGCGAATTTACCAAAGAGGATGAGGTAGGACCGCTTCCCCCTCTCGAATAGTAAAACGGAGAGCAGCGTACGAGAATAATTAAAATTGAAATATCACGCCCCTCATACTGGGACGTGATATTTTTATTGCAACAATTGCTTATTTTTACCTGAGGATAATTTGCAAACAAAAGCAAGAACAGCTTTACATCCTGTTACAGAGCGAAGAAATGTGTTTTGCGGACTGATGTTGGATCAGGTATTCAAAAATATTAATCGAATAAACCATAGTGTTAAACCTTATGATAAATAGTCTTACCTTGACAAGACATTCAAACTGATATATCTTTTGTTTCAATAAAACTAAAGTCAAAAAGAAAATTTCTGATTTACAGAAGAAGACATAGTAATAATTTTATTTCTCCAAATTATTGAAATTAAGTGAATTAATTTACAAACAATAAAAAATATCAGCCATGCTAGGCTGTGAAAAAAGAACCAAAACTTGAGAGGAGAGCATATACCATGAAAAGCACCAAAAAGTTTGCACTTGTACTAGCAGTGATAATGGTACTGGTCGCAATGGCATCGGCAGCATCGGCAGCAGAAGTGAACCTGCGTTTTGCCGGTCAGTTCCCGCCCGATCATACTGCGACGGGATTCATGAAAGAAGTTGCGAAAGAAGTTGCCGCGAAGAGCAACGGACGCATCGACATCAAAATATTCCCCGCAAACCAGCTCGGAGACTATACCCTTGTATATGAAGAGCTCATCCGCGGTACCATCGACATGGCCCTCATTTCTGTACCCAGCCAGTTTGACCCGAGGATGGAACTTGTCTACATCAACGGTTTTGTAACAGGCTACGACGGCATAAAGAAGGCTTTCAAGCCCAACGGATGGATGGCAAAGAAAATGGACGAATTCCATACAAGACTCGGAGTCAAGTTCCTTGGCTTCAACGTTGAAGGCATGATCGGGATAGGAAGCACGAAACCGGTAAGAGACCCCCTCAACCCCACAGTCAATAAGGGCGTTCTCACCAGGGTGCCTTTCATGGATGTTTACAAAACCGGTGTAGAGGCAATGGGATACAAGACGATATCGCTTCCCTATGCTGACATCTTCCAGGCAATGCAGACCGGAGTCTGCGACGCAGTCTCCTCCATACCGCCGGCACTTGCATACACGGTGCTCAAGGATGCCATGAAATACTGGTACCAGACGAACTACTCGCTTGAAAACGAATCATACCTCATGAGCCAGAAGACATGGGGCAAACTGAAGCCGGCCGATCAGAAGATCATCTTTGACGCTGTCACCAAGGTAGCGGCAAAGTCCATCGATCAGGCGAAGAAAGACGACGCACGTTACATGGAACTGATGAGGAAAAAGGGCATAAAGGTCTACACATACACAGACAAAGAACTTGCACCGATCCAGGCGGCCATTTCAAAAAGCTGGGTGAAGCTCGAAGCCAACATGGGCAAAGATCTTATGGATGAGTTCCGTAAGCAGTTCGCACCCAAGAGCAAATAACGAAAAGCTCCAAAATAAATGAAAAATGGGAGGCGGCGTATGTCTATTGCTCCGTCTCCCATCTGTATTATTAAAGCAAACCTTTATGATGCGCCATCAGTGCCCCGTTATTATCTCAAGTATCTCCTCAGCGGCACGGGGCCTGGAAAACTTTTTCGTACCTTTAGTCAGGCCATCCATAACACTCTTGTTTTCCAGCATCTCCAGTGCCTCTTCTGCCGCCTTGCTGCAGTCTTTCAGGCATCTTGCCGCGCTGCCTGCGCAGAGCAGATCCATGTTGAGCTGCTCCTGACCGGGAATAGGCTCCATCAAAAGCAGCGGGAGCTCCGCGGAAAGAGCCTCGGATAGCGACAGCCCTCCCGGTTTCATCACGGCAAGGTCGGAAGCCCGGTAGTATTCGGGCATGTTGTCCACGAAGGGGACGATCCTGACGTTCTGACATCCGCTGTACACTGAAGTAAGTTTTTTATACAGACGAAGATTATTTCCGCATATCACGAGGGTCTGGAGCTCCTTTTCTGCGGCAAGTGATCTTGTTACATCGATAACAGGTCCCGCACCGATCCCCCCTCCAGTGACCAGGACGGTCTTTTTCGATTGATCGAGTCCGAGCCGGTCCCTCGCAGTAATTTTTGATATAGGAGAGCTATATTTTCTTGAGACCGGTATTCCAGTGTTGAAAACATTGTTTATGCCGTCTGCCCGATACTGTTCAAGCGCGGCCTCACTCGCTGCAAATGAGGCGGAAAAAAGGTCGCTTCTCTGGAACCTGTGGGTGATAAAGTCAGTATTTACGTAGTACACCGGTATCTTTAGGCGGTTCCTTGCCGCAAAAACCGAGGCTCCGAAGTAATGAGTGAAGACAACAGCCTCAGCTCCGGAGGAAGATACAATCTCTTCGATGCCCGGGAGGTATATTTTGCATAAAATCGAATGTATATGGTCGAAAATCGATGCCTGGAAGGAGGGCTTGTCCGATCCCCAGTAAAATCTGCCCCAGATCGATGGAGCGTGCCGCGCTATAAGAAGATATCCCATAGATACAGTACCTCGCAGCCAAAAAGGCAGCACTTCAAGCACATCCATGCAGATCGCCGTATTTTCGCGTGACCGCCCAAGGTGCCACTCTCTCAGATTTTCGGCGGCGGCCTTGTGTCCGGTCCCTTCAGAAGCGTAGAGGAATGCTATAGATCTCAAATTTTATCCAGCCCTTTGAACAGGTCCCCCAGCGTGACATTTGGGGTCTCGGACCCTTCTCTCTCCTGCCTGATGGCAGCCAGTACCGTCTCCCGTATCTGATCCTCACTGTAGTTGGAGGGGAAATAGAGCGCGGCTGCGTCTTCGTGGCCGCCTCCCCGTATCTTGCTGCCGTCCTTAAGCAAGGCAACGATCTTACCGGCAAGTCCGTCACGGCTTCGAAGAGAAAGAGCCCAGTCGCCCCCCATCCTCTTTGCTGAAACTGCAGCAATTTTTGTGGGGTTAGGTTCTCTGTCCAGTATCAATCCGCAGAAGTCGGAAACGTCGCCGAATTCGAGAAGCCCGTCACCGACAAAGGAAAGGTCGTCCCCTATCCTTGATATTTTTGTCTTTGCCAGTTCAAATCTTGCTTCCTGGCGGTCCACAAAATCCTGAGCGGCGTTCCGCTCTCCTTCCGTCAGTTTGGCAGAAGGATCCGAAACAAGTCTCATCAGTACGCCCCATGGTCCGCAAATCGTAACGAGTCCCTGCCAGAGACGGCTTTCTGGTATCTCACCAAGCCAGAGATCCCGGTCGTTGGTAATATTCACCAGAGGTCCCATGTCGTCAACGATCTTTCTGGTCCCTGCATCGAGATCCTGCTTGATGAGCCAGTTCCGGTAGACCATTGCCGCGCAGCATCCGGTGTCCACTACAGCCCATTTTCTGTTGCTGTACCTGTCAAAAGTGCTTTTGTGATGGTCGAATATAAAGGGAGAGCCACCCTCGGGGAAAAGCCTGTCAATATCATCGACTGTGCGGTCCCTTTGACAGAAAAGATCCAGAACGACCAGCCTTTGTCCGGAATCAAGCGATTCAAGAATGGCATTGTCCACCTCACCGTAACCCATAAGCGAGACCTTTATAGGCAGCCCCGACGACCTTCCGGCATGCCAGGCGAGAGCTGCAGATACGACTCCGTCCAGGTCTGTATGGCTTATTATCCGTAGAACCTTTTCTGTCTGCATGTGTAGTTCCTCCCCGTTGAGGCAGATACGCACATAATTCTACAGCATTGATGACAAAATGGCATAAAATAGCTTTATTGCGGCTTGATTTGCATGAGGTTATAATCAATTTAGTGTGTTGCCAGAGTGAAATTCAAGAAGGGGAAATATAATGATCAAAGCGGTCATTGATATCGGCACAAATTCGGTCAAGTACCTGCTCGCAGAGGTTTGTAGCAATGATAAGCCCATAATCCTTAAAGACATGGTAAAGATAACGAGGCTGGGGGAGGGGCTCAGTAAAACGGGGCGGATCAGTCCGCAGGCACTTCTAAGAAGCGCAGAGACCGCAGAGGAATTTGTCCTGGACGCAAAAAAGAGCGGAGCCGGAGAAATACGGATCGTCGGAACGATGGCACTCCGGACAGCTTTGAACGCAGCGGATTTTATGCGCAGGATCTGGGAACATGCCGGGGTTGAGACAGAGGTGCTTTCGGGGGAGGATGAGGCGACCCTCTCGTTTTGGGGTGCCCTCTCAGGCTTCGATCCCGGCAATGTCAAAAACTGTTGTATGATCGACACAGGCGGGGGAAGCACCGAACTGGTCTTTGCGCGTGAAGGGCAGATCGTCTCCCGGTCGAGCCTGAAAACGGGAGCACTTACGCTCACGGAAAAGTATTTCTCAAAAGATATCGTGTCACAGGAAGACCTGATGAATGCGGAGGATGAATTAAAAGAGCTGTTCGCCTTAACGAAACCCCCATTCAGGGCGGAGATGGCCGTAGGCATCGGAGGAAATGTGACCGCCATGGCCTCCGTATTCAGGAGAATGGAGAGGTATGATCCGACAGAAGCGCACGGAACGATACTGTCAGAGGAAGAGATAAACAGGCAGATAGGGGAATACTCGACCAAGACCGGTGATGAAAGAAGGAAGATAAAAGGCTTAGATCCGGAAAGAGCCGACATTATACTGGCCGGAGCATGCATCATCAGATATGCTATCCAGTTTTGCGGATGCAGCGAGATAGTTGTAAGCGACAGGGGCCTCAGGCACGGTGTTTTGTTGAGCATGTAAAAAAAGGCCGGGCAGAAGAGGCAGGTCTTATGGCCGGAGGTGAGTGAGACGGAAATTAGCGACAGTATCGTGAACATAATAGGCGGCCTCGCGCTCTTCCTCTATGGAGCACAGGAAAGTGCCCGTTTCTTCAAGCATGATATAAGCGGAAGCCTGAGGGAGGGCATAGAGAAGCTGAGCGGGAGCGGGACCGGTTCCTTCTTGCTCGGAGTCCTCCTGGCTGCTGTGGCGCAAAGCAGCGCCATCGCGATATCTTTCGGGGTGGGTTTTGTCGATGCCGGAATACTTTCTCTTGCCGGTTCGCTTTTGATGGTCATGGGGGCAAGTCTTGGAGGGACACTGGTCTCGATCTTTCTCAGCCTCAATATATTTGACTATGCCCCGATCCTGTTTGCAGGGGCCTTTTTCCTCAGCAAAATGAGGAACAAGAAGGCCCGCCTCTTTGGAGGAGTTATGAAGAGCATAACAATCATTTTCCTCGGTATGATGTTTCTGAAGATGGGGGCAGTATCACTTTTCGAGGACGCAATGTTCAGGGATACCGTGCTGTCGTGGTCATCTTCTCCTTTAACCATCGGAACCGCTGCCTTCACGTTTGCGGCAGTCTTTCAAAGCAGATCTGCGATAATCGGACTTGGGATAGCAATGGCCCTTTCTGACGCCCTTCCCGCAGCATCAGCCCTGCCGGTCGCACTCGGAGCCCATCTTGGGTCGTCCCTCATCGCAGTTGCCTCAGGATTTGGGGGAAGACTGAGCGCAAGAAGGCTTGGTTTTTGTTCTTCCGTCTACTATCTGACCGGCACGGCCGCGTTTGCTTTTTTGGTCCCTTCCGCTCACAGGCTGTTAAGCGGGACAGGCCTTGATGTAGTCCAGGAACTTGTTTATGGCCAGATATTGATCGCCCTGTTCAACATAGCGATCATACTGCCTTTTTCTCCATTGCTCAGCACTCTGTCAACACGACTTGTCACGGCCTCCGGAGAATTGGAGCAGCCTATGTATATCGAGGAAGAGCTGCTTTCGGTCCCGACTGTCGCGGTGTTGCTCCTGTCTAGAGAGATGGCCAGGCTTTCAAACTGTATTGAAGCATATATGCAGATGCTGATGATACCCTCAGAGAGGGACAGGGAACTTTTTTATAAACTGCCTAACGCGATAGAGGAACTCAGCAGATCATGTCAGGACTACTCCTACAGGATACAGGCCGGCGGAGAAGGGCCGAAACTTCAGGAAAAATTTGCATCGGTGAGCAGAACGATGTCCATACTTCGTTCAATGTCGAAGACTCTTTGCGGGGAGATCAGCGAAATACTTTCGGATGAAGCCGCATGCTTGACGCTAAGGGAAAGGGCGGGAGCAAAGCTTTGGAACGAATGGACCGCTCTCTCAGGAAAGATAATGCGTACAAGCCTGAGAGCCTTTGTGATAGGAGAAAAGGGACTGATAGAGAAGACCGGAGAACTGGAAAAAGAATACGGAGAACTATGCAGGAAGATAAGAGACGGACTTACCGGCAATTATTCTTACGGGAGAAACATTTCCAAAGCAATAAGGGTGATATCTTTGATGCAGGGTTTCCTTGGAATGTCAAAGATCCTGGCGGAAGACGAAGAGTTATACAAAATGCCCGAAACTCAAGGTCCCTGCTGAGAGTACACTTATGAAGGGGATGAGATGGATGTCGGAAAACAACGGAGAAGATAAAAAGCAGAGCAGTCTCCAAAGATATCTATACGCCGCGGATAAAGAGAGACTTCGGACTCTTCTTGAAGAGATGTCACAGATCGCTGCAGCCTCAATTGAAACGGCGGTCGGCGCGCTTAGGTCGGGAGATGCCGTACTGGCTGAAAAAGTTATTGAGGGAGACGACCTGATAGATGAAAAAGAAGAGCAGATCGATCAGGAATGCCTCTATTCGATTGCGATGAGGCAGCCGATGCGCGAGGATCTTCGTTTCGTCTATTCTGTCATGAAGATCATAGTAGACCTTGAAAGGATAGGAGACCAGTCGGTCAATATCGCGATGAACGTAAGGGATCTCCCTGAAGGCATAACTTTTCCCGAAGAGATGATACCTTTTGTTGAAAAAATGGCAGAAGAAAATATAAAAATGATCGGGGAAGTTATGCAAGCCTTCGCCGGAGAGGACGAAACAGTCATATGTACCGCAAGAGAGAGAAGAAAGTTGATAAAGGAGACGAGGAGCAACGCTGTTTCGATGCTTGACAAGATCATTGCCTCTGAAAAGGCCTGCGAAAACGACAGGATGAGACTTTTCTGCACCGTGATACTGACATTGAGACATCTCTCTCGTATCTCCGATCACGTGCTGAACCTTGCAGAGAGGGTATCGTTCATTGCGACGGGGATATCCCCCCTGACGCTTAAAAGGGCGCAGGAAAAAAGTCAGCCGAAAACTTTATTCGATAAAGAGGGCTGAATCTCCCCCAAGCCATTTGAACAGCCTTTTCAGAAAGAACGCTGCGATGAAGCAGCCAAAGATGTCGCCTACAGGAAAAGACATCCACACCCCCCAAAGGCCAAAGTACCTGGGCAGGATGATAAGGGGAAGGAAGAGGAAGACGGCATGCCGAAATACGGACAGGGTTATTGCCTCCTTCGCCCTGCCCAGGCCGAGAAGAGCCGAATTGGTCACTATGGTCACACCCATGAATACAATGCCTATATAGCCTATCCTCATTCCCGGGACTCCAATAGCCAGCAGCTCCGGATCATTATTGAAGAGCAGGATCATCTCCCGGGCAAAGGTCTCAGCAACGACAAAACTCAGAAGATATAAGGATGTGACCATGTAGACTGCATATTTTATGGCGCCGATGACCCTGTCCGGCTTTCCTGCCCCGTAATTGTACCCTATGACCGGCTGTACAGCTTCTCCGATAGCAAGAGCCGGGAGGAAAAGAATAGAGTCAAGGCTCAGAAAGACGCCCATTGCTGAAAGCCCGATATCTCCGCCGTATTTCCTCACCATATTGTTCATCAGCGTCATGTAGAACACGAAGGAGAGTTCCGTAATGAAGGGAGAGCTCCCTACGGCACAGATCTTTTTGATTACCTTCGTCCTCAGCCTGAACAGGAAACTGAGCCTTATCCTGACCGGGCTTGAGCCGGAATAGAAAAACCAGATGCCGCAGACGGCGGCCGCGCCCTGTGCAAGCACTGTACCCAAAGCCGCACCTTCTACGCCCATCCCCATTTTCACTATGAAAAGCGCATCAAGCAGAATATTCGAGAAAGCACCGAGTATCTGTGTCCCCATTGCATATCGTGGATCCCCGCATGCCCTGATGAGGGAATTTATGCCATGCCCCATAAGGGCCATAGGGCCTCCAATGAGGATGATACGAAGATAATTCCTTGCGAGGGGCAATATTTCTTCACCGGCACCCGAAAGCCTCAGGAGAAAGTCGACACCGAATATGCTGAGTCCCATCCCCGCAAAGCCCACTGCAGCAAGAAGCGTCAGTGTGTGTGCGAGGGCCTGTTCAGCGGGCCGCTGTTTCCTTGCTCCTCTCAAGATGGCCACCCTTGACGATCCGCCTACTCCTATGAGGAGAGAGAAAGAGAACATGAGCAGCATTACCGGAAAAGAGAGGGTGATGGCTGCAAGTCCATCGGTTCCCACGTATCTTCCCACGAAGATGCGGTCAACGATGTTGTAGATAGCTCCGGCTATCATTCCGATCATGGCAGGGAACGCAAAATGGATCAGGAGCTTTGGTATCTTCTCCTGATCTATCAGCATTTGTCTTTTTGCCGGATCAGCAGGCTGGGTGATTTACTATCAATCCTTTCATTCATGAGAAGCAGACCGGGACATTATACAACGATGATGCTTTCTTTAGGATCTTGCTTTGGATTACCTGATATGGAGGTAAAAGGCTTCAGAAGTCCCGTCTATCTCCTCGCCCTTATTATCGTAGGCCTCGACGAATACAGTCAGGATCCTTCCGTTAAGGGGCTCGGGGAGAAGAAATAGGTGGCGGAATTCATATATAGAATCAAGGGACCATTCTTCATCGGAGCTCCTGTAATTCCTTTGGAGGAAGACAGCTTTTGATTCCTCGTGAATAACGCCGTCGATCATGTCGACGAACCTGTACCTTATCCTGCTTATCCGGTTTCCTACCACAAAAGTCCCGTCATCGTTCGGAATGACCTCGGAGAGCATCGGCTGGATGGGAGTTACCGCCCCGCAGATCGCGAGGGCTGCTCCAGGATTGGCGGAGACAGAATCGTGTACGTTCCAGTCGACCTTTTCGACGGTATCTTCGGGGTAATAGCGGTCCCTTAGGCTGCCTGTCTCGGCACGTACAATTTCAAGCCGGTCTCCGTTTTTAAACGCGACAAGTTTTCCTTTCTTCGTCTCTGTCCCGTACCATGTGCAGAATCTCAGGGAGGGTTCGCCTATACTGTAGTGATAGTAGGTCACATCTTCCGAGCCGAGCCATCCCTCGAAAGCCATACGCCCTAACTCGACCTCCTGGGCCG
>Ga0302242_1000138_pt1 | contig 81075 bp, 100 predicted proteins | sample AAG_UR_Lys_MG_FD_193510 | JGI IMG/M metagenome (GOLD analysis project Ga0302242, IMG submission 193510) | Enriched activated sludge microbial communities from anaerobic digester in WTTP, New Holstein, Wisconsin, United States - AAG_UR_Lys | ecosystem: Engineered > Bioreactor > Anaerobic >...
CCTGAACCTTGAGGCTTTCTGTCACCGTAGCTCTGGCCCTGGCCTGCGCCTTGAGGCCTTCTGTCGCCATAGCTCTGGCCCTGGCCTGAACCTTGAGGCCTTCTGTCGCCATAGCTCTGGCCCTGGCCTGAACCTTGAGGCTTTCTGTCACCGTAGCTCTGGCCCTGGCCTGCGCCTTGAGGCCTTCTGTCGCCATAGCTCTGGCCCTGGCCTGAACCTTGAGGCCTTCTGTCGCCATAGCTCTGGCCCTGGCTCTGGCCCTGGCCCTGCCCCTGTGGTTTTTTATATCCACCCTGTTCAGTTCTCGGCTTATCCGCATATTTTTCTGTTGTCGATGCCGGTCTGGATTCAGCAGGTTTTGTTTCTGCTGCAGTTTTTGGCGATGCTTCAATCATCGAATCGGCTTTTCTAACCGGCGTTGGCTCAGACGGTTTTATTTCAATCGCCTTTGGCTCAGTAGAGGTCTCCTGCGGCTTGCTCTCAGGCTTGATTTCTTCAGCTGTTTTTTCTATGATCGGCGGCTTGATCTGAGCTTCGATTTTGATTTCTGCCTCGGCCTTTGCTTTTTCTGCATCTCTGGCATCAAGTTTCTTGTCTATAACAGGCTCTCCAATGGGCTTTTTAGGTCTGCCTTCCAATTCTTTTGAGATGATGGGTTTGCCCATCGGAGGTCTTTGTGTGACAGTTTTCTCCTCCGGTCTCGTTCTGGCCGCAGCAGGCTTCGTCTGCATAGGGGTCAATTTTACGGCTGCTTTCACAGTGACATGAGGTTCGAATTCGTCCTCTTTTTTCTCTGTTTTTTTCGGAGCCGCTTTTACTATTTTCGTTTCAACGGAAGCTTTGCTTCTCGTTATCGTATTCCTCACCGCAAGGGCATCACCGTCGGAGATCACGCTGGTTCCCCCTGACACTTCAATGCCCATTGCGTTGCATTTTTCCTGCAGCTCTTTGCTGCTTATATCTAATTCTTTTGCTAATTCATTTATTTTTATCGTCATTAGAATACCTCCTTGCTTTCTATTTCTTTGAGTATTACATTTTTAAAATTGTCGTCTAAAATCCCGAAGATTCCCGAATCCGTTTCGCCTGTCATTGCAGATAGTTTTTGTTTTTCTCCAAAGACTTTGTATTCCACATTGTGCCGAACGGCTTCTCTGATTACCTTTTCTTTTGTGTTTGCCGATATGTCTTCAGCGATGATCAAAAGCTTGACTTTTCCTTTGGCCATGAACGCTTTGCAGGTTTCCGCACCTGATATCAGTTTTCTCGATTTAGCGGCAAATCCCATATAACTGTCAATCTTTTCTCTCATAGATTTCCAGCTCCTTAAAAAGTTTTGCCAATGCTTCATCTGTCACCGTCATCTGAAGTCCTCTGCCGATAGCCTTTTTCTTTTGAGCAAGCTTGAAGCAGCTTTCTTTTGGACACAGATATATCCCTCTGCCCTTTGCTTTGCCTGTAGGATCTATGCTGATCTCGCCTTCATAGCCGGCGATCCTGATAAGTTCGGACTTTGGCTTCGACTCCATGCATCCAACACATCTTCTCATAGGTAATTTCTTTTCCTTCAAAATTTACACCCTTTCGTTACCTGCTCCTGTTTCTTCCGGAGCATCCTCATAATACTCATTTGCTGATGACTCTTCATCATTTTCATTTTCGAGGTTTTCTACATCTCCATAGTATTGCGAGTGACTCTTGATATCTATTTTCCAGCCGCACAGTTTGGCTGCAAGCCTTACATTCTGCCCTTCTTTTCCTATTGCCAGAGAAAGCTGATAGTCGGGCACGATCACTGTGGCGCTTTTGCCTTCTTCACCGATCAGAACGTTTTCAACTTTTGCAGGAGACAGAACATTGCTGATCAACTCAACCGGATCCGGACTCCATGCAATGATATCGATCTTTTCCCCAAAAAGCTCATCCACAACCGCCTGGACCCGGACTCCCCTGGAGCCTACACATGCTCCCACCGGATCAACATTTTCGTCATCGGTCCATACTGCGATCTTGGTTCTTGATCCTGCTTCGCGGCTTATGCTCTTAATTTCTACGACACCTTCCTGAATTTCCGGCACCTCCAGTTCAAAAAGTCTTTTTACCAACCCTGGATGGGATCTGGAAAGATAGACCTGAGGTCCCTTGGTGGTCTTTTTAACATCCATGATGTAGACCTTCAGCCGGCTGTTGATTGAATATGTTTCGCCCGGGACCTGTTCTGTCGCCGCTAGGATCCCTTCGGTCTTCCCCATATTGATAAACACTGTTTCATTGGATATTCTCTGTACTGTACCCGTTACTATTTCACCCTGGCGGTTGATATAATCATCGAATATCATTCCCCGTTCTGCTTCTCTGATCCTCTGAACGACCACCTGCTTAGCCGTTTGCGCCGCGATCCTGCCGAAATCCATTGGAGTCACTCTGTAAGAGACCGTGTCGCCAACTTCATATCTCGGGTCGATTTCCTTTGCTTCCTCAATGGAGATCTGGACCATGCTGTCTTCTACTTCTTCAACTACGTCCATGACCATGAGCACATCGATGTCGCCGCTTTCTCTGTCAATGTCCACCTTAACATTTTGGCTCGTTCCGTAATTTTTTTTGTAAGCAGAAACCAGCGCTGATTCGATCGCTTCGATCAGCACGTCCTTAGAGATCTGTTTCTCCTTTTCCAAATCCTCGATAGCCGCAATGAATTCTCTATTCATTTTTTCCTTCATCCTCCTTATAATACGACTTTTAATTTAGTCTTAGCCACCGTTTCCAAAGGCAGCTTGATTATCTTATTTTCTGTATCGGCAATAACGAGATGGCCGTCTTCGATGCCGACCAGCGCGCCTTCATAATTTTTCTTGCCATCTATCCCCTGATAGAGGCTGATTTCAACGATCCGTCCCTTGTATCTGATGAAATCCCTGTCATGGATCAATGCCCTGTCCAAGCCGGGAGACGAAACTTCTAAATAATAGTTCTGTTCGATCGGGTCGATCTCGTCCAGCCTTTGCGAAAGAAATCTGCTGACTGATTCGCAATCCCCGGTGCCCACATAGGCCTCTGCATCTTCCCAGATCTTATCTATATACACTCTTAAAAACCAATCCTTGCCCTCCTTGATGAACTCCACGTTGTATAATTCCAACCCGTGTTCTGCAAGGAAAGGAGCCAGCATTTCGGCTACGATCTCTTTTATTTTCGCTTTCGCCATTTCTATTTTTTCTCCAAGTCAATTTTGACAAAATATTTGGAGTGGGCATTTGCCCACTCCAAAAGTCCTACCATTACAATAATTTACTGTAACATATTATCATACAATTTTATAATCTGCAAGAATAATTACAATTTTTTAATCACTTCTATCCCATGAGATTCCAACAAAGATTCCACTTTTGGGATATCCGAGACTTTAAGGACGAAATACTGAGGACCGCCCTTTTTTACAACAAAGGAATAGATATAATCGACATTGACATTATTGTTCGATAGAATATGAAATATCTCGTTCAGACTCCCTTTTCTGTCTTCCGGATTCACGGCCATGATATCAGAGAGCATGGCGACGATCCCATTTTTTTTAAGGACCTCTACCGCCTTCTCAGGATCATCCACTACCGCTCTGAGGATGCCGTATTCCGTGGTATCGTATACCGACATTGCCCGGATATCGATGTCCTCCTTGAAAAATATTTCAGTAAGATTGGCCAACATCCCATACTGGTTCGGCAGCAGAACAGATAATTGCTTAATAGCCATATACTAATCCTCCTTTCTTAAATCGATCACTCTCCGGGCTTTTCCTTCAAAGCGAGGCAAGCTAGCCGGCTGTACAAGATTAACTTTTGCATCTATGCCAAGAACAGTCCTCAGTCTGTTTCTCACATGCTGATTCAGGCTTTCCAGCTTTGCATAAGATTCGAGATAAGAAGCATCCGTAAGTTCCACATCCACTTCGATTTTATCGAGATGAGCCTTTTTATATACTTTGATCTGATAATGCGGGCCGACGCCTTCGGTGCTCAGAAGTACATCTTCTATCTGAGACGGGAATACATTCACACCGCCAAGGATCAGCATATCATCTGAACGGCCTTGGATCTTAGCCATCCTGACAGTAGTTCTTCCGCAATCGCATTTGTCATAATTCAAGGAAGTGATATCCTTGGTCCTATATCTAATGATAGGCAGAGCTTCCTTTGTAATGGTGGTTATGACCAGTTCGCCAACCTGCCCCGGGCCAAGGACTTCCCCTGTTTCCGGATCGATGATTTCCGGAATGAAGTGATCCTCGCTGATGTGCATCCCCTTAAGAGCCAGGCATTCTCCCGAGACGCCCGGGCCTATAAGCTCGCTCATGCCGTAATTTTCAGTGGAGAATATCCCCCATACCCGGTTCAATTCGTTTCTCATGGATTCCGTCGAACCTTCGCCTCCGAAAAGCCCCCATTTGAGTTGCAGATCCTTTGCCGGATCAATGCCCATTTCCAAGGCGACCTCGGCCATGTGCAAGGCATAGGATGGGGTGCTGATCAGCGCAGTGGTGCCGAAATCCTGCATGATCATAATTTGTTTAGACGTATTGCCGCTCGACATCGGGATGACGGCAGCTCCCACGCGCTCTAAACCCTGATGAAGGCCGAACGCTCCTGTGAACAGTCCATACCCGAAGGATATCTGCGCTGTATCTTCATTGGTGACCCCTGCCTGGGTGACGATCCTGGCAATCAGTTCTTTCCATACCTCCATATCGTTTCTGGTGTATCCAACAACCGTAGGCTTCCCCGTGGTTCCTGAAGATGCGTGGAATCTTACGATATCTTTCCGCTCTGATGAAAACAGGCCGAAAGGATAATTGTCTCTAAAATCAGCCTTCGTTGTAAATGGCAGATACTTCAAATCGCTTAAATTTTTGATGTCTCCTGGCAACACGCCGGCATCGTCGAATTTCTTTTTATAAGCCGGAACCTTCTCATAAACTCTTTCTGCGGTTTTTTTAAGGCGTTCCAGCTGCAGAGCCATATACTGTTCACGCTCCAGCGTTTCATCCGTACTCCAGATCCTGTGTTTCAAATCTTCTTTGCTAATCATAATTCCTATCCAGCTTCCTGATATTCCGGCTGTTGTCAGCCTTTTCAAATTTAAAATAACGATAACTGATCCGACTCGGGGAGCCCTTCTAAAACACCATGATTTTTCATTGCTTCCACCGCCGTTTGATTTGCCTTGCTTCTCTCCCTCAGTTCGTCCACCGTCTCAAACGGTTTGATGTCAAATTCGCTGCAGATCATTCTTGCAGCAGCTTCTCCTACGCCCGACATGGCCGCCAGAGGGATCCTGACCTTGCCTGCTTCCGCGTTGAACTTCATTGAATCGGAAATGCCCAGACGCGCCGGCAAAAATTCCAGCCCCCTTGAGAACATTTCATACATGACTTCAAGGACAGTCACTTCATTTTTTTCTTTATCCGTTGCAGCTTTGCCTTTACTGTTCAACTCTTGCATTCTTTCCATTGCGCCCCGGGCTCCGGTATGGATCAGATCGGAATTGAAGTCATCACGTTTGACGGTGAAGTAAGCCGCATAGAATTCAGCAGGATAATATACCTTGTAGTAGGCGATCCGGTAGGACATCATGACATACGCCACTGCATGGGCTCGCGGAAACATATATTTGATCCTTCGGCATGATTCAATATACCAGCCGGGGATCCCGTTTCGCTCCATCAGCGCCACATGTTCCTCCGAGACGCCTTTGCCTTTTCGGACACCTTCCATTATCTTAAATGCATCCTTGTTTGGCAAGCCTTTTAGTATCAGATAATTCATAATGTCGTCCCGGGTGGATATGGCGTCATTCATTGTAGCCAAGCCATTTTTTATAAACTCGCTGGCATTGTTATTCCATACGTCTGTGCCGTGGGAAAACCCTGATATCCTGACCAGATCTGCAAATCTCGTTGGTTTTGTATCATCCAGCATTCTTCGTACAAACTCAGTGCCGAATTCGGGTATGCCGTACGTCCCGTGGAGAAATTTGTATTCCGGATTTTTGATGTCTAAAGCTTCCGTACCTGTAAAAAGGCTATTCACCTTATCATCGTGAAGAGGAACCTTCAAGGGATCCAGTCCCGTCATATCCTGAAGATGCCGGATCTGTGAAGGCACATCATGGCCGAGAATATCCAGCTTCAACAGGTTCTGGTCGATGGAATGGTAATCAAAGTGCGTTGTGATGATTTCGGTGTTCATGTCATTGGCAGGATGCTGTACAGGACAGAACTCATGGATGTCATGCCCTTCGGGAACGATAATGATCCCGCCGGGATGCTGTCCGGTAGTCCTTCGTATTTCTGTGCACCCCTCCGTCAGTCTTTCGATTTCCCACTTGTTGGTGCTGGTCCCTGTTTCCTCGAAGTATTTTTTGACATAGCCGTATGCTGTTCTGGATTTGATCGTTCCAATGGTTCCCGCTTTGAATACATTGCCTTTCCCAAATATTTCTTCCACATATTTATGGGCCGTGCCTTGGTATTCTCCCGCGAAATTCAGGTCGATATCCGGTTCCTTATCTCCTTCAAATCCGAGGAACGTCTCAAAGGGGATGGAAAACCCGAGCTGGTCCATGGTGGCGCCGCATACTTCGCAGTTTTTTATCGGCATATCGACGCCGCAATCATATGCTTTATTGTCCCCCCACTCAAAATGCTTGCATTCCGGACATACATAGTGAGGCGGCAATGGATTCACTTCGGTTATCCCGGCCATGGTCGCTGCAAAGGAGGATCCCACGGAGCCCCGGGAACCAACCAGATACCCATCATCCAGGGATTTTTCAACCAGCATTTTTGCAGAAACATACATGACGGCATAGCCATTGCCAATGATCGATTCCAGTTCCTTTTCAAGCCTTGCATCGATCTCTGCAGGAAGCGGATCGCCATAAATGGAATGAGCCTTTTGCATGCAGGCGTCTCTAAGTATCTTATCTGCATCCTTGATTTTAGGCGGATATTTTCCGACTGGGACGGGTCTCAGCACCTCCACCATATCTGCTACGAGTCTGGTGTTGCTGACTACCACTTCGTAGGCGATCTCTTCGCCAAGATAGCTGAATTCATCCAGCATCTCCTGGGTCGTTCTTAAATACAGGCCTTTTCCGCCTTCGGCATCCTTATATCCTTGGCCGGTCTGTATGATCTTTCTATAAATGGCATCTTCAGGATCGGTATAATGAGAATCGGTCGTTGCAACTACGGGTTTTCCGATTTCCTTTCCGATCATTGCAGTTTTTCTGTTCAATTCCTTTAATTGTTCTTTATCCGCTAATTTCCCCTTGTCAATCAAAAACTGATTATTGACGAGAGGCATGATTTCAAGATAATCATAGAAATCCGCGATTTGTTTCACATCATCATCGCTTTTGCCATTGATCAAAGCCGTAAAGAATTCTCCTGCTTCGCAAGCGGAACCGATGATGATCCCCTCTCTTTTGGATGCAAGCAAAGACTTTGGGATCCTCGGTCTCTTTTTGTAGACATATTTCAAGTGGGATTCCGATACAAGCTCATATAAATTGCGAAGGCCTTTCTGATTTTTAGCAAGAAGTATGATGTGATACGCATTACCTTTGACTTCGAAGCTTCCTTCTCTGCCTGCATCATCATACAAATATCCCTCCATGCCATATATAACCTTTAAATTCAACGGATGCCCCTTGTCATGCAGCACGTGGAACGCTTCAGGAAATGCATGAACGACTCCATGGTCGGTTATGGCGACCGCTTCCTGCCCCCAGGCAGCCACAGTTTTCAAAAGATTTGAAACATCATTCAGTCCATCGTTCTCGCTCATTTTAGTATGACAATGCAGCTCCACACGTTTCACCGGAGCTGTATCTTCCCGCAAGGTGGTGGAACCGATTTCAATAGCAAGGGTTTTCAGCACGAGAGTATTGTCGAATGTATCCCATTCCGGTTGTCCCAGGACCTTGATGGAGCACCCGTTTTCCAATTTTTCGTCAAGCTCTTTCCACTTTTCATCAGAGCAAAAGAGTTTACAGCACAAGGATGTGGTTTTATCCGTAACGAGCAGGGACACCATTTTTTTATCGCTTTTGATGCTTCGAACGTCCTTCTTGAACAGGATGCCTTTAACGGCTGCTTTTCCCATCTCTACATTCAGACTGGATATCGATACGACTTCCTCTTTGATAGGTTTTCCTAGAATTCCCTTTTCTGAAGAGTAGTTCGCTTTTGGACCCGTGGGCTTGATTTTTTTTGAAGCTTCCCTCTGTTTTTCCTCAGTTGCTTTCAATTCCTGGAAAACCTGAGCTCTTCTGGCTTCCAGGGTTTCGTCGTACCGCTCCTTATGGTTTTCAAAACTCACAGAGGTTTTCATGCCAAACTTTTCATAAAGCAGTGCTGAGAATTTTGATGCTAGATGCTCATTGAGTTTTTCTGCCGCCATGTCGCCCAAAACGTAAATGATCGTTCTGCCGGGAGCGCCTTCCTCCGAGGGCTCAAAATAAAACTCTTCCGGTATGATCGTATTTGTTATGGCCGTATATTTTCCATTTGCCTCGCGGATCATATGAGGCAGATATAGTCTTATGATTTCTTCAGGCCGCAGAATAAGATCTTCATACTCAAAAGCAAAATCGATTCGGGTCAGACCCTCAACCTTGCTGCTGATAGCTTTTTTGATATCGTCGATATCGCTTTCAGGTATGATGAAATTCAGCCGGATAGCGAGCTTGAGCGTATCCCCGCTTTTATTGACAGTTGCCTTCGCGATGTTGATCCGGCATTCCTCTTTATTGTGAGTATCTAATTTCCTCCAAGAAATTGTATTGCGTATCAGGTCGAGCATTCTATGTTTGATCCTTCCGGTTAATTACTAATTCGATGATTTCGCTCACGATTTTCTTCTCTTCAACGGTTTTAATGATTTCCCCTTTTCGGAAAATAACTCCTTTGCCCAGACCGCAAGCAACTCCATAGTCGGCCTCCCTGGCTTCTCCCGGTCCATTGACAGCGCATCCCATAACCGCCACAGTAATGCTCTGGCTGCTATTGTCATGCTCTCTTAACGCCGATTCTATTTCATCGGCGATTCTTTCCAAATCGACCTTGGTTCTTGCGCAGGTGGGGCATGATATTACTTGGATGCCTTGCCTGAGCCCAAGGCACTGCAGAAGCTTTTGGGCAAACAGCACCTCTTTGACCGGATCTCCTGTCAAAGAAACTCTTATCGTATCCCCAATTCCCAGAAGCAGCAATGCTCCGATTCCCGCTGCCGATTTTATTTGCCCTGTTTCGATGGTGCCCGCTTCCGTCACACCCACATGCAGCGGATATGACGTCCTTTGAGCCAATAGCCTGCAGGCATCGAAATTCATCTTCACGTCCGATGATTTGACAGACACGATGATATTGCCGAAGTCCATACTCTCCAAAAGCGATATGTTCTTCAACGCGCTTTCGACGATCCCTTCAGCAGTGACTCCGTTATATTTATTCAATATTTCTTTTTCCAGGGACCCGGAGTTTACTCCCACCCGAATCGGAATATTTCTTTCCTTGGCAGCTTTCACAACAGCTGCCACTTTTTCTGCGCCCCCGATATTACCCGGATTGATCCTGATTTTATCAGCTCCTGCCCGGATCGATTCGATAGCAAGCCTGTAGTCGAAATGGATATCCGCCACCATAGGTATTTCGGAAAATTCTCTGACTCTTGATTTGATTTTGCCAAAAGCCTCGGCCGATTCCTGATCCGGAACAGAAAGACGCACGATATCGCAACCTGCAGATACAAGATCTTTGATTTGCTCTGTGCAAGCTTCAACATCCCGCGTGTCCTTGTTGGTCATGGACTGTATACTGATGGCGGCTCCGCCGCCAATCGCTACGTTGCCGCAAAAAACCTGTTTCGTCATTTTCCACCTATTATCGGAACAATAAAGCGCAATATATCATGCCAGGTCACGTAAACCATCAATGCTAAAAGGAGAATGATCCCTGCCCGGTGAATATTTGCTTCAATTTCATCTGTTATCGCTTTGCCGGTAATTTTTCTAACGGCCAGGAACAGCAGCCGGCCGCCATCCAGCGCAGGGAAAGGAAGCAAATTGATCATCGCGAGATTGAGGCTGATAAGCGCTGCTAAATACGCCACATATTGGACGCCCATTTTGGCCGAATCCCCCACCAAATAAACAATTCCGACAGGCCCTGTTAAATCAGAAGCGGCTACGTCTCCCGCAAATAACTGGTTAAAGATGTCAGCCATGGCCAACGTCATCATCCAGGTAGACCGGAAGCCGTCTCCAATGGCGGTCAGAGGTTTCTTTTCCGTTACCGGCAAGACCCCTATGATCGTCCTTCCATCCTCGGATTCGGCTGTTTCACTCTGCAGTGTCATTGGCTGGCCGTTTCTTTCGATGCTGACGGAAATATCAGTGCCGGGTTGAAGCGACCCGATTACCGTATAAATATCATCCCATTCTTTGATCTCACTACCATTGATGGCCTTTATCTCATCGCCCGGGATGATGCCGGCAGCAGCTGCGGGGCTATCAGGTGAGACTTCCCTGATCTCATTGGTGGGATAGCCTGCAGAGAACAAAAGCACGGAAAGAATCACGATAGTCAGGGCCACATTCATCAGAGAGCCGGCGGCAAGGATGATCCCGCGCTGCCAGGCAGGTTTTTTGTTGAAGGCATTGTCGTCCTCTGAGTCTTCATCTTCCCCTTCCATGGCGCAAAACCCACCGATAGGCACCAGTCTCAATGAATATTGTGTTTCTCCAACCTGTTTTTTTAGCAATGCCGGTCCCATGCCCAAGGCGAACTCATTAACTTTGACTCCAAACGCCTTTGCTGTGACGAAATGCCCCAACTCATGGACAAAAATGAGAACGGCAAAAACAATCACCGAATATATAAAAGTCGTCATATCAATCTTGCCTCCCTATCTATCTCCATGATCTCGTCAATACTCAAGTTGTACACCGGATCATGCCTGTGCATTGCTTGTTCGATTCCTTCCTGTATATCGAGAAATTTGATTTTTCCATCTATAAATCGTTGTACTAGAACTTCGTTCACGCCATTCATGACCACCGGATAGCTGCCGCCTTTTCGGCAGGCCTCTCTTGCCAGATCCATGCATCTGAATGTCACATTATCCGGCTTTTCAAAAGTCAGATTTCTTCCTTCCTCCAGAAGGTTGAGCGAAGGGAAATCATTATCTAATCGCTCAGGATATGAAAAAGCCAAGGACAATGGCACTCTCATATCGGGCAGGCCCATCTGCGCCATCACCGATGTGTCGCTGAATTCCACCATGCTATGCACGATGCTTTGTGGATGGACCACCACCTCAATATTCTGCTCCTCCACGTCAAAAAGCCATTTCGCTTCGATTATTTCCAGGCCTTTATTCATCATTGTGGCCGAATCCACCGTGATTTTGCTGCCCATTTTCCATTTGGGATGGCAAAGGGCCTGGGAAGGCGTTACCGATTTCAGCATATCTAACTTATAGCCCCTGAATGGACCTCCGGAAGCTGTTAATATCAATCGTTTGATTTTTTTCCCCTCATTGCCCATCAAACATTGAAAAATGGCGCTATGCTCACTGTCTACAGGCAGAAGATCGACCCCTTTTTCTTTAACCTTCTTCATGATCAGCTCGCCGCCGGCGACGAGAGTCTCTTTATTGGCGAAGGCAATATTATGTCCTGCTTCGATTGCATAATAAGTCGGAATCAGGCCGCGAATGCCCATCAGGGAGTTGAGAAGCAAGTCACAATCGCTCACAGCAGCGGCTTTCAAGCCCTCTTCGCCAAAAGCGACCTCAATATTCGGGCATTCCTTTGCGATATGCAACGCCTGAGTTTCCTTTTCAACCACAACAAGCTCAGGGCTGAATTCTTTTATCTGAGATTTTAGTTCATCGGTCCTCGTGGCACAGGAAAGCACTGTGATCTGAAAAAGTTCAGGATTTGACCTGACAATATCCAGAGCCTGGCTTCCGATGGAACCGGTGCTCCCCAATATCGCGATACGTTTCATTCCTTACCCCTTACATCATGCAAAAAACGATATAGTAATATACCATCGGCGCTGTAAACAATATGCTGTCAAAACGGTCAAGGATCCCGCCATGGCCCGGTATCAGATTCCCATAGTCTTTAATGCCAAGCTTGCGTTTGAATATGGATGCTGTCAAATCCCCGAACTGGGATATGACGCCCCCGATAGCCCCGATAATGATTGAATCCATCATTAGTTCCGTTGCAAAGATCCATGCAAATGCCGTACAAAGCGCTACGCTCCCGATGGTCCCTCCGACAGAGCCTTCGATGGTTTTTTTAGGGCTGATCGCAGGGCATAATTTATGTTTCCCGAATAAGTATCCTGAAAAATATGCAAAAATATCTGTCCCGAAGGCTGTAAGAAGGATAAGCCATACCAGGATGCCGTATGGAGTGCGTTCCGTCAGCGCCACATGGATGCTGAAAAAAGGAATATATAGCACCCCGACTGCAGTTACCAGCGCATCCTCAAGACGCCTCTCCGGGAAATCAATAAAAAGATATAGAAGACTTGCCATGATGACGGCAAAGAACCACACCATCATCCACCGGCTTTCGGTTCCGATATTGATGACCGCATACAAAGCCACGGTCAAAATTGCACCAATCATAAAGCTCGGCTTGATTCCGGCGCTTCTAAACGCGTTGTAGAACTCCCTGATGCCGATGATCCCTATGGTCAGGCAGGCGGCCTGAAGCACATAGCCGCCGAGATATACGATGATAAGCAGCGGCGCCAGTATCAAACCGGATAATATTCTTGTTTTCAATGTTGAGGACCTCCTGTCGAATGCTTCATTATCTGCCCTTGTTTGCAGCGGGCCTTCCTCCAAAACGTCTATCCCGGCGCTGATATTCTTCTATGCAGTTCTCGAATATTGCCGGCGTGAACTCCGGCCATAATGTATCCGTGAAAACAAACTCGCTATAGGCTGATTGCCACAGCAGAAAATTAGAAAGCCGTTTTTCGCCGCTGGTTCTGATCACCAGATCCGGATCCGGAATATCATATTTCCCGGTATACAATTCCTCTGAGAGCTTGTTCTCATCCAACTCTTCGATGGATTCCTCTCCATTTGAAATCTTCTCAGCCAACCTTTTTACAGCGTCGATGATCTCCTGCCGGGATCCATAGTTGAGAGCGATGCTGAAATGCAGTCCAGTATTGTCTTTTGTAAGCTCCAAAGTCTTTTCTATACGGTCGATCGCATCAAAAGGCAGGGCTTTGTAGTCTCCCAGAATCGTTACTTTGACATTGTTCTGATGCAATTCCTTCAGTTCATTGTCCACAAAATAAACCAACAAATTAAAGATCCCTCTTACTTCTTCTCTGCTGCGCTTCCAGTTTTCGGTGGAAAAGGCATACACCGTAAGATATCTCACTCCCAAGGCAGAGGATTTCTTGACGATCTCTTTCATTGCCTTCATGCCAGCGCTATGGCCTGCCATTCGCGGCAGATTTTTCCGAGCTGCCCATCGTCCGTTCCCATCCATCACAAGAGCAACGTGAGCCGGGATCCTTTCATTATCTATCATTTATTATACCGCCATCTCTTTTCTATCGCTTTGATAAAAAGAGGCCTTTATCAGACCTCCAGGATTTCCTTTTCTTTAGCTGCTATAATATCGTCGATATCTTTAATGCCTTTGTCTGTCTCCTTCTGGATCGCATCGAGGTCATGTTTCAAATCATCTTCGGTAATTTCTGCCGCTTTTTCCTGCTTTTTAAGATCCTCATTGGCATCCCTTCTAAGGTTTCTAACAGCAACCTTTGCATCCTCGCCCATCTTCTTGACCAGCTTCGTCAGCTCTTTACGTCTTTCCTCCGTGACCTGTGGGATCACCAGCCGTATATTCTTTCCGTCGTTGCTTGGATTGATGCCCAAATTGGCTAAATTGATGGCTCTTTCAATAGCAGGAATTGCTTTGGGGTCGAAAGGCGTTATCATTAGTGTCCTCGGGTCGGGAACCGAAATGTTAGACAGGTTTTTGAGCGGTGTCATAGCGCCGTAATAATCCACCAGGATTTTATCTATAAGGGCTGGATTAGCACGTCCTGCTCTTACAGTGTTCAATTCTTCCTTTAAAAACAACAGACTCTTTTCTACTTTCTCCTTTGTCAATGCCAATACGTCTACGCTCATTTGGAATTTCCTCCTTTTTAGTGTGAATATTATTGATCATGATATCTATGTGATCAGCGTTCCGATCTTTTCTCCGCATATTGCCCTCAGCATATTGCCCTCAGTGGCTATGCCAAAAACATGAACAGGGATATTATTGTCCTTGCATAAGCTGGCAGCTGTAGAATCCATAACCCCCAGCCCCATTTCCAGGATTTCCTGGTGAGTGATAACATCGATTTTTTTTGCATTTGGATCCAATTCAGGATCTGCACTGTAAACAGCATCGACTTTTTTCGCCAGCAGCAGCATATCTGCTTCGATCTCGGCCGCTCTTAGGGCGGCAGTTGTATCTGTCGAAAAGAAAGGATTTCCGGTACCGGCGCCGAAGATCACAATATCGCCGTCTTGAAGCTGCTTGATGGCCTTCCTTCTGATGTAAGGCTCTGCAACCTCCTTCATTTCGATGGCAGTATGAACTCTTACAGGCAGCCCTTCAGCTTCGATGGCGTCCTGCAGGGCCAAAGCGTTCATGACCGTTGCCAGCATGCCTATGTAATCCGCTGTAGCTCTATCCATACTCTTTGAGGTTCTTCCGCGCCAGAAATTCCCACCGCCGACCACGATTGCGATCTGCACGCCCAATTCATGGATGGATTTCACCTCTCTCGCCACTCGGCAAAGGAACTCTCCGCTTAATCCGGACTTGCTCTCCCCTGCCAGGGCTTCTCCGCTGACCTTCAATATGACTCTTTTGTATTTAGGTTCCATTACCCTCTCCTTGCCGTTATGTATATCCACGACCTGCTCAGATTTAACAGAGATTATTATACCACAAAAGCATCGTCGCCAACAGTGAATTATGCTTTTTGTAAGCCTTCAATTGCGTCAGTTGAGTCAGTCTCCGAATTTCCCGCTCATATGTTCAACGGTGATTCGAACAGCTACGCAATTGTCCCATTCTTCTTTGATATATTCTTTGCCTTTTTCAAAGAAATCAGCTGAGTACTTCTGCAGGATGCTTTCCAGCGCGTCTCTTTTTGATTGTTCATCTTCGAGGATCTCCGCTTTGCCGAAAGCGATGACACTCTTGTAAAGTGTATTGAACTCTTCAGCTATAATGTTGTCCTGGGCTGTCACGCAAAACGAGACCTTCGGTTCATTCCGTATTGCATCCAGCTTATGGCCTTCCGTTGCGCTGTGAAAGTAAATATTGCCCTTGTCGTACACATAGCTGACGGGAACGGTATACGGATATCCTGAGTCTCCGATCACACCCAGGACGCCGTTGGTACCGGCTTTCAGGATCGAAACCGCTTGATCCTGATCCATCTTATTGCCTATCCTTCTCATTTCTCTGAACATACATTCACCCCATTCATTTTTTTCGTGTTAACGAATGCATTAAACAATTAATTAATACAAAAAAAGAGCATCTCCTCTGAGTGAACAGAATTGAAGCTCTTTATTGCGATCAGGATTTATTTGCCCATCTGCTTTGCCACTTCCTCGGCAAAATTCTCTTCTTTCTTCTCTATGCCTTCTCCGACTTCATAACGGATCATGAAGGCGACTCTGATCGGCTTGCCGATTTCCGCAGCAACCTTATCAACATACTGTTTCACTGTCAGTTCGCTGTCCTTCACGAATTTCTGCTCAGTCAGGCAAACTTCCTTGAGTTCCTTCTTGATCTTGCCTTCAACGATTTTGGCAACCATGTCGCCTTTTTTGCCTTCGTTGATAACAAGCTGGGTCATGATCTTCTTCTCGTTTTCGATGTATTCAGGATCAACGCTGGTCTCGTCCACAAATTTTGGATTCATTGATGCAACCTGCATTGCCAGATCTCTTCCAACAGTCGCGATCTCTTCCACGGATGCTTCGGTCTCTAGTCCCACCAAAACAGCGATCTTGCCGTTGCTGTGAAGGTAGCCTGCATATTTGCAGCCTGGAGAATCCGCTTTGAAATAACGACGGAGGTTCAGGTTCTCACCGATCTTGGCGATTTTGCTCTGAAGGGCTATTTTGATGTTGTCAGTATCGTCATAAGGAAGCTCCATGAACTTCTCAATGTCATTATCCTCTGCCATAAGTGCTTTATTTGCCAAAGCCTCGACAAATGTTATGAATTCTTCATTCTTTGCCACAAAGTCAGTCTCGGAATTGACTTCAATAACGGCGGCTTTTGTTCCGTCTTCATTGAACGCCAATCTTACAAGTCCTTCTGATGCGACACGGTCCGCCTTTTTCGCAGCCTTTGCCAATCCTTTTTCGCGAAGCAGCTCAACAGCTTTTTCCATATCTCCGTCTGCTTCCATGAGGACATTTTTGCAATCCATCATCCCTGCGCCGGTCATTTCACGCAGTTCTTTTACCATCTGTGCTGTAACAGCCATTTATATTACCTCCGATTATTGTTTTATTGTATCCCCTGGGCAAAACCAACTATGCTTACATAGCTTCGTCGGTTGCTTCCTCTGCCGCTGCTTCTGCCTGTTCGACCGGGCCTTCATCATAGCTCTCGCCCTGATTAGCCTCTATGACAGCATCCGCCATGCAGCTTGCGATCAGCTTGACGGCTCTGATAGCATCGTCATTTGCAGGGATAACATAATCAACATCGTCCGGATCACAGTTCGTGTCTACGATGCCAATGATTGGAATGCCAAGGATCCTGGCTTCTTTTACAGCGATCCTTTCCTTTTTCGGATCGACAACGAATAATGCTCCAGGCATGCCTTTCATGTCTTTGATCCCGCCCAGGAATTTTTCCAGCCTTTCCAATTCAAGACGCAGTTTGCTGACTTCCTTCTTTGAAAGCTTTTCAAAGGTTCCGTCAGTTTCCATTGCTTTTATTTCATTCAGTCTTGCGATCCTGCCGCTGATGGTCTTATAGTTTGTGAGCATTCCGCCCAGCCAACGCTCGCTGACGTGGTACATGCCGCATCTGCTTGCTTCATCAACGATTGCAGACTGCGCCTGCTTCTTTGTTCCAACAAACAGCACAGGTTTCTTGGTCTCTCCGATCTGTCTCATAAAATCGTAAGCTTCCTCGATCTTCTTGACGGTCTTCTGTAAATCGATGATATAGATCCCGTTTCTTTCTGTGAAGATATAAGGAGCCATTTTAGGATTCCATCTTCTTGTCTGGTGGCCAAAGTGTACGCCGGCCTCTAATAATTGTTTCATTGATACTACTGCCATTTTGTTCCTCCTTGGTTTTCTTTCCTCCACCGGATTCGGGCATTTTCAAACCAAGACTCCGGTGTGCGAATTCAAAATAATTATCCCGTAGGTTTACTTTCGATCCCCAACGTGACCGATTGGTATTATATAATAAAACCGCTGCAAACGCAACGGTTTTTTGATTTCTAACCTTCTCTTTTATAAGTTATCAGATCTTCGGCGATTTCGTGAGCCGCGATGGAAACCGGCTTGTCGATCTCTGCCTCCGTCAGCTTTGGTTTGCCATTCACAATATCCCTCGCACGTTTTGCTGCAAGGATCACCAGCGTATACCTGGAATCCGCTTTTTTCCTGATTTCATTGATTGATGGATATAACATTTAAATCTCCTCCTTGTATTCCTCGATCAGTTTATAGATGTCCGCTGATACTCTTGAATGCTCAGCGATCATGATCGCCTTAACTCTATTTACCGCCTCGCTCAACTGGTCATTTATCACGCAATAATCATACTTGTCTATATAAGAAACCTCCTTAAGGGCCTGGGCCATGCGCATATTGATGGCCTCTGTGCTTTCCGCGCCTCTGCCGGTTATTCTCTTTCTAAGCTCCGTCATTGACGGAGGCAGTATGAATATGAATATTCCCTTCGGGCAAGTTTTCTTTACGTTGATAGCCCCTTTGATGTCTATGTCGAGCAGTACGTCTTTCCCTTCTTCGATGGCATCGAAGACAAATTTCTTCGGTGTGCCGTAACAGTTTTCAAAATTGATCGCGTGTTCCAAAAATGCATCCTGTTCCAGCGTCTTATCGAACTCCTCTCTCGAAACAAAGTAATAATCGACTCCTTCCACTTCGCCTTCTCTGGGTTTTCTGGTGGTCATGGATACAGAAAACACGACATTGGAATCTTTAAGCAGTTCCCGGCAAATGCTGCCTTTGCCTGCTCCGGAGGGTCCGGAAATAATAAATAGCTGGCCTTTGCGCATAATCTCTCCTTTGTTGCTTGTGTAATTCGTCATTATAGCACACCAGACAATACTAATCAACCTCCATGTGGCCTGATTTTCGAAGGCGTTTGATTTCTGTCATATTGATTTTTTTCTATCATTCTATGTTCTGGACCTGTTCCCTGATCTTTTCAATTTCTGATTTGATTTCCAGCATAGAGCTGGTAATATCCATATTATTGGCCTTGGATCCGATGGTGTTGGCTTCCCTGTTCATTTCCTGCACGAGAAAGTCCAGCTTTTTGCCATCGGGCTGCGCGCTTTCGCCTATGATTTTTACTAACTGCAGCATATGGCTGTCAAGACGCACCAGCTCCTCGGTGATGTTCGATTTGTCGGCGAAAATCGCCGCTTCGATAAGTATTCTGTCTTCCGGGATCGAAACGCTGTTTCCGATCAATTCTACTATTCTGTCTTTGAGTTTTTCCGCATAGAGTTTTGCTGCATCCGGCACTGCGGCAGCTATTTCATTGGTCTTATTTCTGATCAAGCCTGCTCTCATGATCAGATCTTCGGCTAATTTATTGCCTTCGACGCACCGCATTTCATCAAGCTTTCCGCAAGCCTCCCTGATTGGTATCAGGATATGGGCTAAAAGCTCTTCCTCATCCTCCACATCCGGGATGGCTTTCATAACATCGGGAAGACTTGCGATCAGCCTCAGGTCAACATCGCCGCTCAGTCCGAATGTTTCCTTCAGCTCGATCAGGTTCTCATAGTATTGTTTTGCAACCATGGTGTTGAGTTTGACGTTGATATCATTCTCGGTGATATTTTCAACTATGATCGACACTTCGACCTTGCCTCTTCGAATCGTTTCTTTTACAGTATTCTTGATTTTTTCTTCAGCAAAAGAATATCTGCGAGGCATCTTCACTGTAATATCGCTGTAACGATGGTTCACAGTGCGTATTTCTGCGATGATGTTTCGTTTTCCGTCCGAATACTCTCCTCTTCCAAAACCGGTCATACTTTTTATCATCTTATTTTTTCTCCCATTCTTGTAAAATATATGATAACATTGCAATTATACATTATAAGGAAAGGTTTTACAAATGGCTTTTGATGGCATAGTAACGACCGCGATCGTGAATGAATTGCGGGACAAATTGGATGGCGGCAAAATTGAAAAAGTATATCAGCCTGATGCTGATGAACTTGTATTTAATATTCACACGAATCAGGGCAATGTGAAGCTTTATATGTCCTGCAACCCGGCGCATGCCAGGGTCTGCCTTATGACCGAATCCCTTCAGAATCCCGAGCAGCCGATGGCTTTTTGCATGCTGCTGAGAAAGCACCTCTCAGGAGGCAGGATAGCCGGTCTTCGCCAGAAAGATACCGAGAGGATCATAGAATTTGAAATTGAAACCTTAAGCGAAATGGGTTTTTCCGTTAAAAAAAGACTCTTGGCCGAAATCATGGGAAAACACAGCAATATCATCCTGATCGATGATGAGTCCGGCAAAGTCATCGACTCCATCAAAAGGATCTCCCTGGATGTCAACAGAGTTCGTCAGATACTTCCGGGCAAGGTTTATCAATATCCTCCGGACCAGGGGAAAACGCCCCTGGCAAAAGTCGACGAAGAGCTTTGCAATCATATCTGCTCGGCCGGAGGCTCGTTAGCTTCGAATATTCTCAATTCCGTTCAGGGCATGTCTCCCATCCTATGCAATGACATAGCAGAACGTCTGGAGATGTCAGGGAATACAAGGGATGGAACGGCTTTATTCAAAGAATTATCCAATATGCAAAACCGACTTGTGGCAAACGATATCACCCCGTCAGTTTATTTAAATGATAAGGGCTCTCCAGTTGAATTCCACGTACTCAGACTAGCTTCGATCGACGGCAGCTTCCATTCGGAAGAGTTCAGGACCCCAAGCCTCGCCATCGAATATTTTTTTAAAAACAAAGAATCTTCAAACCGGCTCAAACAGAAATCCAATGATCTGGAGAGGGCCATCAAAACAGGTCTGGAAAAGCTTTATTTGAAAAAGCAGCGTCTGTCCGAGGATTTATTGAAGGCCGAAAATTCAGATGATATGCGTCTTTATGGCGAACTGATCACGGCGAATCTGCACCTCATTCAACCCGGCTCAGATAAGGTGACCCTGAAAAATTATTACAACGATAAGGATGTCACGATCCCTCTTGACAAAAGATTCAATGCTGTTAAAAATGCTCAGATTTTTTTCAGGAAATACGGAAAATCTAAAATATCTATAAAGGAAAAAACGGTGCAGCTTCAAGAAACCGACCGGGACATAGAATATCTTGAGTCCGTCATGGCCTTTATCGAAGCCGCCGAAAGTCCGGAAGTTCTTGATGAAATTAAAAGCGAGTTAGTGGCTAACGGTTACCTTCGGAAGCGAAAAAATGCATTTGAAAGCAAAAAGAAAAAATTGGCCCTGCTGGAATACAGGACCCGCGAAGGCTCAAGGGTCGTGGCGGGGAGAAATAATACCGAGAACGATCAATTGACTTTCAGGATGGCAGGCCCAAAGGACTACTGGTTCCATACGAAAGATATTCCGGGGTCCCATGTGATCTTGTTTACCGAAGGAAAGCCACTGACAGAAGAGGTTATTTTTGAAACCGCATCTATCGCCGCTTTCCACAGCAAAGCAAAAAATTCCCAAAATGTTCCGGTAGATTATGTTCAGGTGCGTTATGTGAAGAAGCCCAACGGGGCTAAGCCCGGAATGGTGATTTTTACAAATAACCGTACCGTCTATGTGGATCCGAAGCTTCCCGGGGCAGACGAGGCCGAATAAGTCGCAAATATTTGTCCAAATGGCTTGACCTTTAACGCTTTATGACTTATACTAAATATTACCATGCCCGTTCATGTGGTGTAATTAAAATATTATTTGGAGGGTATAATAATGAACAAGAATTTATGTGTTTTGTGCAAAAGCGATTACAAGCTAAAGGAATTCCACGGCGGATATATCTGTGAAGACTGCCGATCGCAGCTCTCTGCATTATATAAGTCGAGCCGATAGTCGCATTTCAAACATTTATCGGATATCCATCAAGCTGTGCCATATTTCTGGCGCAGCTTTTTTAATACTTCTAGAAATTCTTCTGGCAAGTCCGCTTCAAATTGCATATATTCCCGAGTGGCCGGGTGGATGAATCCAAGGATTTTGGCATGAAGCATCTGAGTATCCACGCCGAAGGATGTTTTTTTCGGTCCATATAGACTATCCCCCAGCAAAGGATGTTTTATATGAGCCATATGTACTCTTATTTGATGGGTCCTGCCGGTTTCAAGACGGGCTTCAATATATGTATATAATCCGAATCGTTCCAAAACTTTATAATGTGTCACCGCGCGACGGCCGCCCTTCTCCAGAACCATCTGCCTGAGTCTGTTTTTCGGATCTCTTCCCAGTGGCGCATCAACGGTTCCGGAATCTTCGATGAAATTATTATAGACGATGGCATGGTATGCTCTTGTTATACTGTGTTGTTCCAACTGCATGGACAAGCTTTGATGCGCAGCATCGTTCTTGGCTATCATCAATAGGCCGCTGGTGTCCTTGTCGATCCTGTGAACGATTCCAGGCCGTACAACGCCATTGATCGAGCTTAATTTATCACCGCAATGATACATAACGGCATTGACAAGGGTCCCGCTGTAATTCCCCGGAGCAGGGTGGACCACCATGCCTTTTGGCTTATTGACCACTAATACATAATCATCCTCATAAACGATCCCCAGAGGGATGTTTTCTGGAATGATTTCAACTTCCTGGGGATCGGGGATCTTGACTGAAACGTTGTCTCCTGTTTTCAGTTTCCGGTTTTTAACGTTCGCTATTTCACCATTGACCTGCACCTCTCCCGCTTCAATGAGCTTTTGTATGAAACTTCTCGAACTTTCCGACAACAAAGCAGAAAGGACCATATCCATCCTGGTCCCATTCATGTCATCCTCTATTACAAATTCATACACTTTTTTCTTTTCCATTTTCCCTGCCTGATAGAAAGAAATATAATATCATGAACCCGCATCCGACGCACACACCGATATCAGCAATATTGAAAACCGGCCAAAATTGTACATCAAACATATCGACCACATATCCCAGCCTCACGCGGTCAATGAGATTTCCAAAGCCGCCCGCGATGATCAGGGACAATGCAACAAGCATTGTCCAATGTTCAGAACGTCTTTTCTTTACCAAATAGAAGGAAAGCGCAGCAAGCATGATCGATGTTATGGTTATCAGAAGGAGCCTTTGCCCCTCAAAATTAGAAAAAGCCGCTCCGGTATTCTGAACATAGGTAAGATAAAAGACCTTGTCTATCACCGGTATGGACTGCCCTACGGCCATACCGCCTGTTACAAGGCCCTTGACGATTTGATCGGATATCAAAACCAGCACAATAATAAAGTAATACATACGTTTAATACTATTCCTTGATTTCGTTCTGACCAATAATGATGGTCTTCGCAAGATCTTGTTCCCCTACGTGATTAAATGCTTTCGGTCTGCGGGCTTCGATCCCTTCCGTTATTTTATTGACCGTAGTCCGTGTCTGGGAATCCATGCTGCCCATCTCGGCAAAAAGTTCAGCGCTGAGGGTATCGAACCGCTCCAGTTCGGCTTCCAGCAGGCCTTTGTATTTCGTCTGGAAACGAAGAAACCGGGCTTTTAGCGCAGCATTCTCTTCATTCAATCGTTCAACAGATTCTCTGGCCTCACGCACCACCAGCGCGGCATCGAGTTCTGCATTTTTCATCAGGATCTCCGCCCTTCTCTCTGCTGAAGCTGAAATATCTCCCATGAGGGCCTTGGCGGCTTCCAGTGTTTCAAGAACTGTATTCTCAGTCCCGCTATATTTCATGACGTCTGCTTTCAGTCGCTCGACCTCAGCCTTCAATCTTTCGTTTTCAGTTAATATTTTTTCGTAATCCAGGGTGATCCTGTCGAGGAATTCATCAACCTCGTTTTCCTTATATCCCCTGACAACTCTTGGAAATTCTTTTTCCTGTATATCAAGTGGCGTGATCATATAGGTTTACCTCCAGACACTTTTAGGGTTGCCGCTGAAGTCAATAGACTTGTGTTCAATATTAGCTGTAATGTCAACGTTTTCCGGTGCAAATACAAATATATTGTTGGCAACTTTCTGCACGTTGCCATTCAGCGCATAGGTCGCGCCGCTCATAAAGTCGAATATTTTTCTTGCAGTGTCGCTTTCAAGCTTCTCAAGGTTGATGATAACAGGTTTTCTGCTTTTAAGGCTGTCTACCAGCCTTGGACATTCTTCAAATCCCTTAGGCTCTATAACAACAAGTTTAAAAGGGTTTGTGCCGCCGGCTGTGGTCTGTTTGGATGCCTGCCCTAAGGATTGGAGAGGTTTCAGCTCTGAGCCGGACGAGATTTTATGTTCTCTTTTATAATCCGGGTCATGCGCAGGCGGTTTATAATCCGGACTCTTCGCTTCAAATGAGTTCTGCTTTTTAGAAAGGGTCGCCATTGCATCCTGAACTTCATCCTCCGAAATATCGTCCACATCTTCAATACCTACTAAATCTTTAAAACTCTTTAACAAACCCATACCTACACCTCCTGTATCCTGTTACCGTAATTTCTTTCGCCGAAAATAGCCGTGCCAATTCTTATCAAATTGGATCCTTCATAAATGGCCGCTTTATAATCATGAGACATTCCCATGGACAAATACTCAAAGTCCAGGTTTGGTTGTCCGCTCTTTGAATACATGTCGTAAAGCTGTTTGACTTCTCTGAAATAACCTCGCACTTCTTCCGGATCCTCGATATAAGGTGCGATACACATCAATCCCTTAATTCGGAGATTCGGGCAAGTACTTAAAATGTCTTCGATAAGCTGTCCTGTTTCTCCGGTCTTTATTCCAAACTTAGACTCCTCTTCAGCAGAATTGACCTGAATGAGGATATCCATGGTTTTTCCGGCTTGCAAACAACGTTTATCGATCTCCCGGGCAAGGTTCAGGCTGTCTACACTATGGATCATTGATACCTTGTCTACGATGTATTTTACCTTGTTTGTTTGCAAATGTCCAATCAAATGCCATCTTACCGGAAGAACCTTATCGAACTTGTCCAGGATCTCCTGGACCTTGTTTTCGCCGATATCCGTAACGCCGCATTTGATCGCTTCGTTTATTTCCTCCGGCGTTCTTGTCTTTGTCACTGCACAAAGAAGGATTTCCCCGGGATCTCTTCCCGCGTCGGCGGCAGCCCGATTTTTTTGTTGGATAATATTGTCAAGGTTTTCTTTTATGCCCATCAGTTTGGCCTCCTCACCAACTCATCATATATATCGACGGTATTCACCTGATTTCCTGCTTCGTCATAATAATATTCAACTGCAAGGCAACTTTCGTTTCCATCTGTGGCCAGCACTTTCACCTTCGTAAAAACTTTTTCATTCTTTTTATTTATAACATAGACTCCGACTTGACCGTCAACAACAGCCAGACTTTCATTAGGTACGACGATACCATTATAATCGCTGGTCAAGACCGTGGCATTCAGTGTTCTCAAAGCTGCGAAATCCTCATAGTAGCGATCTGTTGTCAGAGTGATCTGCCACTTTTCTCCGTCCTGGATGATGTTGGATACTTTGGCTTTTATATCGCCTTTCGGAAGATAGACCGTCACCTTGCTTCCGATCTGATATTTTGAAACCACCCCTCCATCGACCCATGCAATTAAATGCCATTCATTATTTCGGCATATCTTATATAATGGTTCCTGGAAATAAGCCGTTTTCCTGACCAGGTTTTCGGGTTCATAATTTTTGCTCGATACTTCTTCATACTTTAATTCAGAGATGCCTGCAGGAGTAAAATAATTTTCATATCCGTCTATATAAAAGCTTACGACCCCACTGAATTCAGCTTGATAACCGCCGTGGATCACTGCTGCGTTCCCGAGCCTGCCGGTCAATTCGCCGTAACGATTATCTTTTGCTTTTACCGTCTCGTCGGCGGCGATCTCAAGCACAGCAGATCCTTTTCTGATGACGGAATTCTGTTCTATATAGTAGTTGATGTTTCCCTGGTCTGCCGCAAGAAAAACGACTTCATCCCTAACAATATAACATTCGATTTCGTCGATCACCTGGAAACTTCCATACTCTGCAGTCATGGTTTTCGTCAACATCGATGCGATGCCCGGAACCAGGTAAATCACAGCGCCAAGACTGGTGGCGGTAACAAGAAACAATATGATCAGTATTTTCCTTTTAAGTTTCATTGATTACCTTCTCTAGTATCTTTTTCTCTTCCTTCGTTAAGGCATCGCCTTTTTCGCAAATGAATCGATCAAAGAGTTCCGGCCTTCTTTCTTTCGTGAGCCTCAGGGATTGCTCGAACTTCCATTGGTCGATCAATTTATGGTTCCCGCCCACCAGGACCTCGGGCACTTTCATTCCTGCATATTCCCGAGGTTTTGTATATTGAGGGTGTTCCAACAGCCCGGAGTAGATGGATTCCTGGTCAGCTCCTACATCTGTATTAAGAACATTCGGAATGAATCTTGCCACAGAGTCAATTAGGACCATTGCCGGCAGTTCACCACCCGTCAGGACAAAATCACCGATGGAGACCTCTTCAACATTCCAATGATCTAGGATCCTCTGATCGACGCCTTCATAATGGCCGCATAGAATGAACAGCTCCTCTTCTGAAGCCAAATCGCATATCAAATTGCGATCCAGCAGTTTCCCTCGGGGAGACATGTAAAGGATCCTTTTCCCTTCAGCGCCTGCCGCTTTTAAGGCATCAAAAACCGGTTGCGCCAGCATCACCATGCCTACGCCGCCGCCAAAAGGAGTGTCGTCGGCTTTGTGATGCTTGTCCACGCTAAAGTCTCTGATATTGATGAGTTTGACTTCCAAAACCCCTTTTTCAGCAGCTTTCCCAAGAATGCTCGCTTCAGTCACCGGCGCGAACATGTCCGGAAAGAGTGTCAATACATTTATCTTCATTTATAGATCCAGCAACCCTTCGGGAAGGCGAACGGTCACCTTCCTGCTTTCGAGATCCACATCTAAAACGAACTCGTTGACAGCAGGCAAAAGCACCTTTTTCCCATTAACATCGATTTCATAGAGATCCTGTGCAGAATTTTGCAGAACGTTCGTCAAGGTTCCTAAAACTTCACCGGATTCCAAAACCACAAGAACACCTATTAAATCTCGGATATAATAGGTGCCTTCAGGCAGTTCTCTAAGATCCGCTTCAGTAATGTTCAAATACTTTCCCTTCAGCGATTCTGCGGCGTTTCTATCATCAAAACCCTCGAATTTCAGAATAACCAGGTGCTGCTGAAAGCGGACCTTTTCTATTTCGTACGGTTTGTCATCAAGATATACAGTATGAAGATCGTAATATCGCTCCTGGGAGTCCGAGTAGTTATAAACCTTGACCTCGCCTTTCAGTCCGACTGCATTCACTATCTGACCTATTGTTATTTTTTCCATTATTTTTCTTGTACTATTTCCACAACAACTTTTTGGTTGGCTTTTGTTGCAGCAGCCTTAACGACAGTTCTGAGTGCTTTTGCAATTCTCCCCTGCTTGCCGATGACTTTGCCCATATCTTCCGGGGCAACTTTAAGTTCTATCACTACAGCGGATTTGCCGGGAATTTCCTTCACCTCAACAGCATCAGGATTTTCAACCAGCGATTTTGCAATAATCTCAACCAATTCAACCATTAGTCTCACCGCTTTCTTCGTTTAAATAACGCCTGTTTTCTTGAATAGAGATTTTACCACTTCTGTAGGCTGTGCGCCGGAAGCGATCCAGGTTTTGGCTTTTTCTCCATCGATCCTGATTTCCGGTGGTTCAGTCATCGGATTATATGTTCCGATCTCTTCAATGCACTTGCCGTCTCTCGGGCTTCTGGAATCTGCAACAACTATTCTGTAGAAAGGTTTCTTGTGCGCGCCCATTCTTCTTAATCTGATTTTTACCATTTTCTGTTTCCTCCTGATTTTGATTGGTTTAATTTTTGTTATTTTAGTTTTTTATATTGAAGGGAATCTGCCTAAAACGGAAAATTCCCGCCCCTAAACTTTTTATTCATCTTTCCGCCAGTGAACTGCTTCATCATTTTTTTTGCATCATCGTATCTTTTGATGAGCGTATTGACTCTGCTGACCGGTTGCCCCGATCCGGCGGCGATCCTCTTCCGTCTGCTGGCATTCAGCAGGTTGGGATTTTTTCTCTCTTCCGGAGTCATGGATAATATCACGGCTTCCATTTGCCGAAATTCTTTTTCGCCCTGGTCGATATCGATGTCTTTCATGCTTTTATTTCCCATGCCGGGCATCATGTCGAGTATTTTTGCAAGGCCGCCCATTTTTCTGACCTGCCCCATTTGTTCAAGAAAATCCTCCAAAGTGAATTCGTTCTTCCTGATCTTCTTTTCGAGGGCTTCCGCCTGCTTTTCGTCGTAACTTTCCTGAGCTTTTTCTATGAGGCTTAGCATGTCTCCCATTCCAAGGATCCGACCGGCCATCCGTTCCGGATGGAAGGGCTCCAACGCATCGGTTTTTTCACCGACACCCACAAACTTAATGGGCTTTCCTGTTACTTTCTTTGTTGAAAGGGCCGCTCCGCCTCTGGCGTCTCCGTCCATCTTTGTCATGATAATGCCATCTATGCCGAGTTTATTATTGAAGCCCTCCGCTGCATTCACAGCATCCTGTCCCGTAAGGGCATCCACTACCAAAAGGATCTCCTGGGGTTTGACAGCATTCTTGACCCTTACAAGCTCCTCCATGAGTTCTTCATCGATTTGAAGACGTCCGGCGGTATCCACGATCAGCACATTATATCCCTTGATCTCAGCTTCCTTCATGGCCGACAAAGCTATTTGCACCGGATCTTTTGAATCTCTCATAGTAAAAACCGGAACACCGGCATTTTTGCCCACAACTTCCAATTGATCGATCGCTGCGGGCCTGTAAATATCACACGCCGCCAGCATTGGCTTTTTGCCTTCCTTCTTCAGATACGCCGCCAGCTTCCCGCAGGTCGTTGTTTTTCCGGTGCCCTGCAGTCCCACCATCAGATAGGTCGTGAACCCCCGTGGGGAATAGGTGAGTTTGCTGCCCGCGCCGCCCATGAGTTCAGTCAACTGTTCATTGACGATCTTGATGACCTGCTGAGCCGGGGTCAGGCTGCCCATGACCTCGCTGCCCAGACACTTTTCTTTAACATTTTCAACAAACTCTTTAACGACCTTAAAGTTGACGTCCGCTTCCAGAAGAGCCAGCTTGACTTCACGCATTGCGTCGTTGATATCATTTTCCGTAAGGACGCCTTTGCCTTTCAGCTTTTTAAATACGCCTTGCAGTTTTTCAGACAAGCCTTCAAATGCCATTGCCAACCTCCTTATTGCTCTAAGCTTTCAATAATATCTTTTATGCCGGTCAGTTCTCTGACCAGCTCCGAATTTTCTTTATTATGTTCGATCATGCGGTCCAGTTCACTGTTAAGGGCGGCCATGGATGCTCTTTTCTCAATGAAACGTTTGATCAGCCCCAGTTTTTCCTCATACTCCATCAGAGCCTTCTCTGCATTTTTCAATGCATCATGGACTCCCTGCCTGCTGATGCCGAATTCATCGGCAATTTCGGAAAGAGACAGGTTCTCTTCATGATAAAGCTTCATCACATCTTTTTGCCTGGCTGTTAACAATTCTCCATAGAAGTCATAGAGCAGACTACCCTCTGCAATTTTTTCAAACATCCTGTTTCTCCTATCAAGTTAAAATACTTGACGCCTCGGATAATTTAACATGATAATCATCCGGTGTCAAGTATTTTAACTTAACATTTATGAAAAATGCTCATTGATCTCATTGATACAGATACATCGGTGTCAACTGACTGTTCTTATCCATCAGTTCGTTCAGGATAGCCAGATCTCCGGCATTTCGATTGCTGATCATACTTTCAAACCGGCCAAGAATGTTTAGCAGCGGCAAGGCTTCCGTATAATAGAACTCTTCAACTTCACAATTCTCCAGGCCATAGGCTTTTTGCATATCCGGGATCGCTTCGTTCAAAGTCCCGATCTTATCGATGAGGCCTGCGTCCAGAGCCTGCTTTGCTGTGTATATTCTTCCATCGGCAAGAGTTTTGACCTGTTCTGGTTTCATATCACGGCCTTCGGCTACAAGACCCACAAACTGCTCATAGGCTTCATCGATCAGACTTTGGAAAATCGCCAGCTGTTCTTCTGTCATAGGCTCAAAGGCCGAACCCATCGCTTTGTTCTCGCCGGAGGTTATGGTCACCGTCTTGATCCCATGGGTTTTGAGAAGCTCAGAGACGTCGAAATAGGTCCCCATTGTAACTCCGATGGATCCCGTCCAGGTATTCCTGTTGGCGATTATTTTATCCGCCGGGGCTGAAATATAATATCCCCCGGAAGCTGCCATACTGCCCATAACGGAATACACCGGCCTCCCTGTGGTTTTTTGATAATCTTTAATGGCAAGATACAATTCGTCGGACTCATACACCCCGCCTCCCGGCGAATCAACCCATATCAGTAGCCCCTTGTTGCTTTCGTCGTTTTTTAGCCTGTCGATCAGGTCCAACGTCCACTGGTGCTGATAGCCAACGGCATACCCGAACATATCGGTATTGCCATCTATGATGGCCCCTTCAACGGAGATCTGGGCTATATAGTCATATCCCGGAAGCTCGGGTTCTTCAACATAACCGCCGGTATCCGCAACGAATCCAAGTTGCTTAAAGAAGTCTCCGGTCAAACGGTTGCACGAAACACCCAGAAGGATAACACCGATCAGAATGACACCCGTGATGATCACTCCTTTTCTTATGCTTCGCTTCCGTGAGTCGGCTGTCAGGGTCTTGCCCTCGATTTTGTAATAACTGACCCCTTTCTCGTCCGGCTTTGTATAATTCACGCCGTTTGAGGGTCTTTCGCTGGTATTGTTTTTTTCGTCCATAGTATAACCTCTGATTTCTCTGAAGAGTGATTAACAGGCCTGCATACATATTATTATAACATATGTGCCATTTGCATGCAGAGTAAAACTCAGGATCACGCTGCTTGTCCCCGCCTTTTAAGCCGCAATTTATTCAGATTCCACATCCTCGCAGTCCTCCAAAGGCACTGCCACGATGATATTTCTGGCATCTTCCAGGGTTTCTTCGGGAACAAATATATCAATGGGAAATGCAATATTCTTGCCCATGGCGATTTCCAGAAAATTACTGGCACCCCTATACTTTTTTATGCATGGGATTCCTTCGCTCCTCAATTTTGATTCAAAAATATCTGCTTCCATGCTGTCTTTGACCGTGCAAAGATAAACGCCGCCGCCCCATTCTTTGTGTTCCTTCACTCCCCACATGACAAACCTCCGCATATCGATTGATTGGATCGTACTATCATTTTTAAAAAAGAGCAGACTTTGAATCCGCTCTTTTAATAATTCACTTATGTCTGTTTACTCTATAGGCTTTTAGATGCGATTTCCTCGAGCAGTTTTTCCGCAAAATCATTTACCGACATGACACCCAGTTCCCCGGCCTTGGATGACCTCACCGTAAGCGTCCCGGCTTCGACTTCTCTTTCGCCGATCACACCGATGTAGGAAGCCCTCTCATTTCTGGCTTCTCTCAGCTTATAGCCTATTTTCTCATTCCTGATGTCCAGTTCTACCCTGAGACCCATATCCTCCAGCTTTTTGCCGGTTTCCAAAGCATAATCGATGAACTTATCTGTGACCGTCAGTAATTTGACCTGTACCGGAGCCAGCCAGAGCGGGAATTTACCTGCAGTATGCTCCGTCAGTATGCCAATGAACCTCTCAATGGAGCCGAATATAACCCGGTGGATCATGATCGGCCGATGCTTCTCTCCGTCGGCACCAACATAACTCAGATCGAAGCGCTGAGGCATCTGGAAGTCCAGCTGGATCGTACCGCACTGCCAGGTCCTTCCAATGGAATCCTCCAAATGAAAGTCGAGCTTCGGCCCATAAAAGGCTCCGTCGCCTTCATTGACAATGTACGGTACAGCAGCGCCATCCATTGCTTCCTTCAATGCCGACTCCGCCATATCCCAATCCTCGTCGGAGCCCATGGAGTCCTCCGGTCTTGTTGACAGCTCAATATGGTATTTAAATCCGAAAAGATTGTAAACGTAGTCGATGAAATTGTAAACGCCCAGTATTTCTTCCTTGATCTGTTCCGGCAGCATGAAAATATGAGCATCGTCCTGTGTGAAGGTCCTGACTCTCATCAAACCGTGAAGAGCGCCGGACAATTCGTGTCTATGGACCTGCCCCAGTTCACCCACCCTGATCGGGAAGTCCCTGTAAGAGTACATCTTCCTTTTATAGGACAGCAACGCGCCTGGACAGTTCATCGGCTTGATAGCATAATCCCCGTCATCTATTTTAGTAAAGTACATATTGTTCTTGTAATGATCCCAATGTCCCGACGTATGCCATAATTCCTCGGACAATATCAATGGCGTCTTGATTTCCTGATATCCCCTCTTCCTGTGCTCACTGCGCCAGAAATTTTCAAGTTCGTTTCTTATGACCATGCCATTCGGCATAAAGAATGGGAACCCCGGGCCTTCTTCCAATATCGCGAACAGATCCATTTCCTTGCCGATTTTTCTGTGATCTCTTCTTTTGGCTTCCTCGATCCTGTTGATATATTCATCCAGAGCCTCCTGGGAAGGGAAGGCTGTAGCATAAATCCGCTGCAGCATTTTGTTTTTCTCGCTGCCTCTCCAATAGGCTCCCGCGACGCTCATCAGTTTAAAGGCCTTGACCTGTCCGGTGCTGTCGAGATGCGGACCTGCACAAAGATCCGTAAAGTCGCCCTGTTTATAAAAAGAGATAATGGCGTCTTCAGGAAGATCCTTGATAAGCTCTACTTTATATGGCTCTTTGTACTCCTCCATCAGCTTAATAGCTTCTTCCCTTGGCAGTTCGAATCTCTCCAAAGGATAATTGGCGCCGATGATTTTCTTCATTTCCTTGTGTATGGCCGGAAAATCGTCTTCGCTGAATCTGTATTCTGAATCTATATCGTAGTAGAATCCGTTTTCGATTGCGGGACCTATAGCCAGCTTGGCATCCGGCCAGAGGTGTTTGATCGCCTGAGCCATTATATGTGAAGCAGTATGCCTGTATTTCAATCTTACCTGCTCATCTTCGAAATTTAATTTTTCCTTTGCCATCGAGGTCCTCCTGATCATCTATTTGTATTGTATATAAAAATATACAATATACACTACTTAACTATATCATTATAAAACATAACTTGCAATTGTCAATGCCGCGCAGACAGGCGCCCCGCGGTAACGATATTGACATTGTAGAACGTTTCTATTAACTTATGATTAATTAATTTTACCTCTAAGTTAATTCAGGCTCCATTGCCCTTCGCCCAGGCAGATTTTAAAATAAAGCTGTAAGTAAACAAATCCTTCAAATAATGTTAACGAAAGGCAGGAACATAATATGCAAACTTTAAAAATAGGTGAAATCATCTACAGCCTGAGAAAAGAAAAAGGGGTGACGCAGGAAACCCTTGCCGAGTTTCTTGGAGTCTCCACTCCTGCTGTGTCAAAATGGGAAACAGGACAGAGTTATCCCGACATTGTACTGCTCCCGGAAATAGCGTCCTATTTCGGTGTGACCATCGATCATATTATGAGTTTTGCACCCGATCTCAGCAAAGAGGAAGCAATGGACATTTACCACCAGCTGGCAGACGCCTTTTCCAGAGAAGATTTCGAAAAAGTCTACAATGAATGCAAAAGTCTTCTCAAGAAATATAACAATTGTTATTTCCTGCACTTGCAAATCGGAAATTTGCTGCTGAATCATATCGACAGATTGCAGGAGCCAGCGAGGATCCGGGAAATTCTTGACTTTGCCGCCGCCATATTCAAGCGGATCGTATTGTCTACAACAGAGCCAAAGCTCCGCCATGAAGCGAATTATTCGCTGGGGGTCAGCTATATGTTCGCGGGGCGCGCTGATGACGTCATTGAAGTCATGAAAAATGCAGTGGATACATTTCTTCCGCCGGAAATCCTCCTCGCCCAGGCATATCAAATGAAAGGAAACACGACGGAGGCAAAAACCATACTGCAGGGATACGTTTTCCAATGCCTTGTGGGGCTTTTGAACGCATGTCCGGCCTTGTCATTTATGAACACTGATTCCTCCGAAAAAGCACTGAGCTGGTTTGACAGTCTCGCGAAAACCATGGAGGCTTTCGAATTTGCAAAAGTCAATGCTTTTGGTGAAGGCCAAATGCATTTATCCTATGCAAGAGCATTGATCTTAGTCGGAGATACAGAAAAGGCCTTGTCTGAGCTGGAATATTTTATCAGTGTAGCCACGGATCCCAAGAACTATCCGGTTTCATTCGGCACATCCGATCTTTTTGACTCCTTAAGCGGGCTGTATGAAAAGCTCGATTTAGGGAAAGGCGCCCCCCGGTCTGACAAAACCATCAAAGAAAGCTGCCTGAACGCTGTAACCAAGGATCCCGCTTTTGCTGGTTTGAGCGAAAACCAGCGCTATCAGGCGCTGGCAGCTGATCTCAGGGCTTTTATCTCGCAAAATTGATCATGGAGAATGTCATTTATTTGTTTTCTTTTTCAAGGTTTAAGAGATATTCCTTGATTTCAAGACCGCCGCCATACCCGACCAGGGTGCCATCCTTGCCCACAACTCTATGGCATGGCACAATGATCGAAATGGGGTTTCTGTTGTTCGCATGGCCTACGGCGCGGCAAGCCTTAGGCTTGCCGATTTGTTCAGCAATATCCTGATAGCTTCTGGTTTCTCCATAAGGGATCGTCAATAAGGCCTTCCAGTCTTCCAGCTGGAAGGCTGTTCCTTTCAAAGAAAGCGGAACTGTAAATTCCTTACGCTTTCCATCGAGATACTCTATGATTTCAGAAGCGGCCTTTTTCAAGACAGGGGTTTCTTGATCCATACTAGCTGCAGAGTCGACCTGTGCCAATTCTTTTTCAAAGAAAACAGCTGTTATGCCGGTTTCATCTTCCTTAATGCCTATTTTCCCGATCTTGGTGTTGATAATTATCATATTTCCCATATCTTCAGTACTCCCAATTAATTATATGAATCGACGCATCATTTTGTTGATCGTTTCATCCCATTCTTTTTCATTTTCGATACTATCCGCGATCCGTTCAAATTCTGCACGGCGGTTTCCTGGCAAATTTTTGATGTCTGCTATGCCGGAGACCATTCCCGTCCTTCTGGCCAATTGATAAATCCTTTGATCTTTTTTCGGCAATGCCAGATACTCATCAATGATAGCCAGCATTTTATGATTTTCTAAATCCAGCCTGCCATTGACCTCAGGCAAAAGATTGATGATATGATCGCCATTGACCAGCATACCGGAACACCCCGAGGAATTTTCTATCAGCGTTCTGATTTCCATGATCTTATCATTGTCGCTGCATAGCTGGTATGTCCCCTCTTGGAGCATCTGCCACAATTCTGATGTCTTCGTTACCACTGTGGTTCTGATCCTGATGAAATCCGGATCGATTTCATTGATGACTCTTGCAGTGCCTAATGCATTTTCCTGTGAAAGATCTTTCCCCCCGACCCCGGGCATGAAGTATACAGAAAACTCTATGCCCGCAGCTTTGATATTCCTGCCAGCGGTTATTTCCTGCTCCGAGGTCACGCCCTTATTGATCAATGTCAGAACTTTATCGGACCCTGATTCGAATCCCGAGTGGATCCTCTCGAGGCCTGCAGCTTTCAGCGCTCTGTATTGTTCTGCAGTAATTTTAGAGAGAGTTTCCGCACGCCCATACGTCGTAATACGCTTGATGCCAGGGAATTTGCTTTTTAAATATAATAGAACCTCTTCGACTCTTTCGGCTTTCAATGCCAGTGAATTCCCATCCTGAAGAAAAACGTTTTCGCCACCGTGAGACAGCCAGTTGAATACCATGTAAAAACAGTTTTGCTCGTCCTCGCTCATAGCGTGCAGTTCACTCATGAGGCCGTTTCGGTCATAACTCCCATCTGCCGTCATGTGTCTTGAGGCCAATTCAGCATAATAGGCAATGACATCAATATCGTTTTTGATGCTTTCCACTGTATAGGCCCTGAAAGGGCTCTTCCTGTACAATTGGCAGAATTTGCATTTGTTCCAGGTGCATCCTGCGGTCATCTGAAGAAGCAGACTATTGGCTTCGCTTGGAGGCCGGATCGGGCCGATCCTGAAAACTTTGTTTTCTTTTTCCATATAATTTAATCTCCATCCTTTTGATTTGAATAAAACAGGTTAATAGTAAAAAACGGGTACTCTTCAATATCTCTATTGAGTGAGTAACCGCTTTATCAGCTGGAGCGGGTGAAGAGAATCGAACTCTCGCCTTAGCCTTGGGAAGGCCACGTTCTACCATTGAACTACACCCGCAAATGGATGCCGGTTTTCTCCGGCACCAGATTATTATACCATCAAATTGCTGCGGCACCAATTAATTTTTTACGATTATCTTTAAAAATACAAAATTTATTGGATCTGGCCTAAATCTCATATTTTTCCATTTTACGTTTTAAGGCAAAGCGGCTGATCCCCAAAATGCCTGCCGCTTTCGTCTGATTTCCACCGGCCTTTTCGAGAGCTCTCATTATACAATCCCTTTCGATTTCTTCAAGCTTTTGATCCAGAGAAACATTGGAATTCTGACCTGATGTATCCCGATCCTCAGAGAATCGACCCATCAGACTGCTATCCTCCTCAGAAACGATTTCGGCGCTTTCGGTTTTTCTCTTGGTCTGAAGCTCAACCGGTATGTTTTCTTCCGATAGCCATTCCTCATCTGTAAGAATAACGATCCTTTCGAGAATATTTTTAAGCTCCCTGATGTTTCCCGGCCAGGAATACGCAAGCAAGCGATCCTTGGCAGCATCGGTAAACCCCTTGATCGACTTATTGAACTTGCTCTTATATATTTTTAGAAAATACTCAGCTAAAAGCAGGACGTCATCTCCCCGCTGCCGAAGAGGCGGCATTTCGATAGGAAACACATTGATCCGATAGTAAAGATCTTCGCGAAAACGTTTTTCTTTGACATCCTGTTCCAAATTTCTATTTGTTGCCGTTATCAATCGTATATCTACTTCAATATCCTCAAGCCCGCCGATCCTTCTGAACTTTCTTTCCTCCAAAAATCTCAAGAGCTTGGCCTGCATTTCCAAGGGCAGCTCCCCTAACTCGTCCAGAAAAACTGTTCCGCCGTTTGCCAGCTCAAACAAACCCTTTTTTTGAGAGGATGCACCGGTAAAGGCATTTTTCTCAAAGCCAAAAAGCTCACTTTCCAGAAGGTTTTCAGGGATAGCACTGCAGTTGATTTTCAAAAGCGGCATATTCTTCCTTATACTGTTGTTGTGTATCGCGTCGGCAACGAGCTCTTTGCCGGTCCCGGTTTCCCCGGTGATCAGCACTGTCACATTATCATTTGCTGAAAGCTTATCGATGCTTTTATATACTGCCTGCATGACGAGGCTTTCTCCGATCATGGATTTTGTGGGGCTTTCGTTCAATTTTTCCAATACCATCAGTTTGTTTTTTAATTTTGAATTTTCCAGGGCTCTGATCAGTATTATTTCAATATGCTCCAGTTCAAAGGGCTTATTGATATAATCGAAAGCGCCCTTCTTGATGGCCAGTACCGCGCTGGATATATCGCTGTAAGCAGTCATCACGATGACTTCGATGTCGCCGTTTTCACTTTTGATTCTCTCGATCAGATCGATGCCGTTTTCGTTGCCCAGCTTCATATCGGTAAGCACGATGCGCGGCTTGAAGCTTCGTACTGCGTTCATTGCTGCTTCACTGTTTTGTGCCGTTGCAACATTATATCCCGCATCTGTAAGTCCAGCCTCCAGCGATTTGCATATCATGATCTCATCATCTACGATCAATACTTTAGTTTTCATTGTTTTCGCCCCCTTTGAAAAGCGGAAAGATTATACTGAATTTGCTTCCCTTATTCAATTCGCTTTCGACTTCGATCTGACCGCGATTTTCTTCGACCAGCTTTGCCGCAACCAGCATCCCCAAACCGGTACCTTTGGCTTTTGTTGTAAAGAAAGCCTCGAATATCCGGTCTTTTGTTTCCTTGTCCATACCGATGCCATCGTCCTCTATGGTAGTTTCGACATAATATAGATTGTTTCGCACAATGATGCCGACTTTAATTTTCAAGTGCCCCTGCAGATCCATCGCATCTATGGCATTGTTTATGATATTGATGAATATTTGCTCCCCGTGCCTCACATCAATAAATACCAGCATAGGTCCAGTCCCAACTTCGAGTTCCACCTGAATATTTTTTCTCTCGACTCCCTCTCGTGCTAATGCGAGGGATCTTTTCATTATCTCGACAATGTCCGCAACCTCATAATAAGCATTTTCGGGTTTTGAAAAATCAAGCAGGTTTGTAACCAGGCTGTTGATCCGGTCGATTTCATAGATCACACCCTCCAGCAGTTCGCTGCCGGAGCTGTCTTCGCTTTTTAGTTTGCGGTTCTTGATGACCTGCATGGTGGTTTTGATCCCGGTAAGGGGATTTCGGATTTCGTGGGCAAGCCCCGCTGCAAACTGTCCAACGGATGCAAGACGGTCCACTTTTACGATACTGGTTTCCAGAATTTTTCTTTCCGTGATGTCGTTAAAACTGCAAATAGCGCCGTATATTGAATGATCTTCTTTTTTCAGCAGGGAGGTGCTGACGTCGAAGTAAATGGATTTCCCGCTATTATATTGTATTTCAGTCACCGTATTAATATTGATTGCCTTTCGTATTGTTTCAGAAATCTGGACTTTCAGCCTACCCGTGATCTCAACGTCCTGATACTTTTTTAACACTTTTTTGCCCCATTCGTTAATGGTCACGATATTCCCGTTATTGTCCGTTGTTATGATCCCTGTATAGATATTTTTGAGGATGTCTTCATTGAATCGGGTCATTTCGATCAGCTTCTCCGTGCTGTCCTTCAAATGGCCGATCATATTATTGAAAGAATTGGCCAAAACTCCGATCTCATCGCCTCGATGAATATCTACTTTTTCGTTCAGATGACCCTTTTCTATTTTTCTGCATACCTCGGCAAAATATTTGATCGGCCTTGAAATGTGATGAGCAATGAATATGATGGCCTGCATCGATAGCACGAGAAATATGATGATCAACAGAACAGTATACTTTTGAACATCTATCAGATCCTCGGACAATATTGATTTGTCGGTAGTCAAAATGATCGTCCAATTCCAGCTTTCAAAACTACCCAGGGTATAAACGTAATGTTGGTCTTCCGTTATTTCAATCCCATACAAATCTATCCCTTTCAATGCGCCGAGGACATCGAATCCGTTGGTATTCAGCACATATTCTCCATTATCGATGATTGCCATATTCTCAGGGCTGACGCTTTTGAAGTAGGCTATTGCCTTTGCTTTCCCTTCATCAAGGGAAATAATCCCGCTTTCAATGTCTTTATTTTGCACCCCCAGGTACGCAACCGCGCTCTTTAGAACATTCTGTTGGTTTTTAAGGCTCTCATTCAGCATGAGCTGATAGCTGTTCCAGTATGAAACGACGCCGACGATAATCAGCGGCAGCACGATCAGGATCATGAAAGGTATCAATATTTTGTTTTCTATATCCAGCTTCCACTTCATGCTTCAAGTCCCTCTTGTTTATATGTTCTGCGGCTGACTGCGTAAAAAACGACAGCCGATACGAATGTTGCCGGCAAGACAGGATGGATCATAGTCTCAAAACCGGAAATATTATTGAAGAGATACAAAAAGAGTAAAACCACCATTCCTGCAATCGATGAAACCACAGCACCTTCCCTGGTCGCCTTTTTCCAATATAGTCCGCCGTAAAGCGGGCATAAATAGGTAACAGAAAAAATGCTCCAAACATAGCTACCATATATCAAAAGTGTCTCCACCGGATTGATCGACAGGATCAGGGATACGGTGCCTGCTATAAAGATCACCAGCCTGTTCATGTTGAGGAATTTATCGTTGGAAATATCCTTCTTGAACAGATTCCTGTATACGTCATAGTTGAAGCTTCCTGCCAGGAGAAGCAGCTGTGAATTGGCCGTGGAGATCGATGCCGCAATGATGCTGATGAACATGATGCCGCTTATATAAGGGCCGAAATCGTTATGTACGAAATATGAAAGCATTTCATCGATCCTGGATACGGGAACAGCAGACTGCTCCTGGGCCCTTGCACCCATTCCGATGACCACCAGGCCCAGGTACATCATGCTTAATATGATCGTCGAAATGGAAATCATCTTTATCGCTGTCTTTTTGCTCTTCGCCGAGGATATCCTTATGATATATTGAGGGTTCGCCGCAGTTCCAAGGCCCCATGCCATGCCGGTAGTAATGATCATGATCGGGCTGAAGAACCCATTTGAGGTGGGATCCAGAAGGGCGCCATCAGAAATAAGAGCGGCATTCCCGTGGATGGCAGTGATCCCGCCACTATTGATCAGCACAGCTGCAGCGATGATCAGGATCCCCATACAAATCATGATCAGATTCAGCGCATCTGTCTTTGCTACAGAAAAAAGTCCGCCAAAACTCGTATAGACAACAAAAAGGTAAATCAGCAATATGGCGACATTATAATTGATATCCAAGAGCTCTGATACGACGATGCCGAACCCTTTGATTTGGATTACGATATAAAGAATATAGCATAGAACAATGATCATTCCGGTAAAGGCCTGATATCCGTTGCTTTTATATCTTATTCTGAAGTACTCCGGGACTGTGGCTATATCATAACTCCTAATTCGATTTGCTACAAAAATAAGAAGTGAACAGCCCAGCAACCACCCGACTACTGAATATAGAAGCGGTGAATATCCGTAAAGATAGACGGATCCCGTCACACTCTGCATCGACACCGCGCTGAATAGGGTGGCTGTAAAGGTCGAAACGCTGATAAAAAGGCCCAGCCGGTTGCCGGCTACACAAAAGTCTTTGATCGTGTTGGTTTTCTTGAAACCATTTTTGCCCATCATCAGCAACAATACTGTATATATCGTGAAATACAGCATGTAAACCATGACTCTATTCATTGTCTTCCTCCTTTTTAGCATGGCTTAGTGCAACTGCAATAATCGTCGGAAGAAATGCGGCTACAATATAGAGTCCCCCAACAATGAGCCAGGTTTTCGCAGGAAGGCCTAATAACATCATTTGTTCTGTCATATAATAAACCTCTCTTATATACCGTCCCTAATATATTATTTCTTAACAAACCAATTATACCACAGCTGGCGAAATTAGCACTATTTTTTGAGCGATTTCGATCTATTGTGACATAGTGCTCATTTAAATCGTGCGGAATTGCACTTTTGTTATAGAGCAACAAATTTTTTGTTGAAAACAATGGCATTTCTACTTGGCATGGCTTTTGCTTTATTAAAACTATGAAAACCGCAATAATAAATTGCATTTTACTTATCAACCTAAAGGAGGAAAAACTATGTCTATTAAAAGAGAATATGGCCAGGAACAGCCATATCTGCCTGCGGGCCCTTTTAAAATCAGGATCCCTTTCGTTCATTATCGCTTTGAATGGGCTGATTACATCCAAGGTCTACTTATGTGCGCCGTTTGTTTGAGCGCTATTCCGATGCTACAGGAATATCTTGGCATGCCGTTTGAGGTCGCTCTCGCCGTTGTAGCCTTGAATGGCATGCTGTACTGCATTCATGTATTTTTGGGTGATCCGGTAGTTCCAGGCTGGGTTACACCGGCAATTCCATTGCTGATGCTGTATGTAAGCGGGTTCGAAATGGGCCCAGAAAGAATACAGGCATTGATTGCTTTCGAAATGACGCTGGGCATTCTGGCAATCGTGTTAGGTGTGACCGGACTCGGAAGAAAAATGGTTTCGCTAGTTCCTAACGCTATGCAAGCCGGTCTGATCATGGGGTCTGGATTCGCTGCTGTAATGGTCATTTTCAATAAAGGCGCACGTTTTGATACCTTCCCGATCACGATCACTATCTGTATCGGCCTTGGTTTCTATCTTCTCTTCTCAAATCATTTCAAAGCTTTGGCTCCAAAGCACAAAGCGACTCGCATCCTTTCCAACCTGGGCATATTGCCGGTTATACTGCTGGCAGTGTTTGTAGGGCCGTTAGTTGGAGAAACTTCATGGCCTACTATAGAATGGGGCTTGTCTGCTCCGGCTTTCGGGACGTTGTTCAGTGAATGGACTTTCTTCGGCGTTGGGTTCCCGAAAGCTTCAATGTTTATCCAAGCGCTGCCGATGGTGTTTTCTGCATATATCATTCTGTTCGGTGATATGATACAGTCCAAAGCACTGCTGGAAGATGCAAGCAAATACAGACCGGATGAAAAAATCGATTACAATCCAAACAGATCTCATATGGTATTCGGGCTTCGCAACCTTATCATGTCAATATTTGGACCTGACATCACCATGTGCGGACCTCTCTGGGCAGCAATGCAGGTCGTCGTCTGCGAACGCTACAAACATGGGCCTAAAGCCATGGAATCCATCAATGGCGGTGCCGGATCCTTTAGATTTGGTACTCTTACAGGCTATTTCATTCTTCCGATCGTAACCCTCGTAACACCTATACTGGGAGTGGCGTTAGCTTCCACTATGCTGATCCAAGGATATGTATCCGTTCGTGTAGGTGTCATGAAGGCCAGGACCTTCAATGATCTGGGTATCGCAGGCATCATGGGTGCTGTTCTTGCAACAAGAGGCGCTGCCTGGGGCCTCGCGGTAGGTATCGTACTCTGTCTGCTCATCCAATTGGGGAACAAGAAAGAATTGGACGATTATATCTACGATGGCGACAGACCGGAAGAAGCTCTTAACTCTGATACAGATGAGGAAAAGGCTGTTGCTTAATCATAAATCAGCTTCAGGGGGTATCATGCTGGAAATCGTTGTAGAAGAGAATGTTCATGATTATCTAAATAAAAACGGATCGAACAATGTTATCATTGATATGATACCTGACAGAACCAGCGCTTGCTGCGGCACAGGAAAAACAAAAAAATTCTACGTCCCTTTCATCAGAATTCCGGGTGTAGATGAAAAACCTGAAAAAGGCTACACTATGTTTCAGTCAAAAGGGATCAATATATATATATCAGAAAAAGCCTTGCTCGCAGCAAATGAAACAATAACGATTTTTATAGAAAAAACTCTTATTATTTCTAACTTGGCTGTCAAAGGTATCGACTTATATATCCCTGAAACCAATAATCAATTATATATGGCACTATATAAGAGTCGCGGCATCCACCGATGCCGCGACTCTTTCATATCTCTAAATATTTATAATATACAGCCTATATGCCCTTGATCAATTTTTCTAATATATCAAGTCCGGCGTCCAGTTCGTCATAACTGATCGTAAGAGGCGGAAGCAGCCGCACTTTATTTTTCGCTGTAAGCAGCAAGAGTCCTCGTTCAAGAGCCGCCTTCACCAGTTCCTTCGGTTCCGCACCCTGTACCTGAAATCCGATCATCAGTCCGATGCCGTCCAGGTCCCACACCTTTTCTAATCCTGCCAACCTTTCTTTGATGTAGGTTCCTTTTTTCGTGATGCCTTCAAGGAACTCCGGCGTCAATCGATTCATGACCTCAATGCCGCCGGCGCAAATGGCCGGATTGCCGCCAAAGGTGGTGCCGTGATCGCCTGGCTGAAGAACGTCTTTACACTTTTCTCCGAATAATGCACCGCCTAAAGGCAGTCCTGCACCGATGCCCTTAGCAAATGTCACGATATCGGGTTTGATATCAAAGTGTTCATAGCCAAAAAGTCTGCCTGTTCTACCGACGCCAGTCTGGACCTCATCAACTATCAAAAGTATATTCTGATTGTTGCATAAGGCTTCTATCTCCCGGACAAAATTCCAGTCCAGTACATTGACTCCTCCTTCGCCTTGGATCACTTCTATCATGACAGCACATGTCTTCTCAGATATTTTTGACTTGAGGCTTTCAATATTGCAGTCTGCATACAGAAATCCTTCAACAAAAGGGAAAAAATCCTTATGGTAATGATCCTGTCCCGTTGCTGTGATGGAGGCCATCGTTCTGCCGTGAAACGAATCCGTGAGCGTGATGATTTCATTTCTTCCCGGAACAGCGTTCCCATATTTTCTTGCCGTTTTAATTGCGCATTCATTAGCCTCAGCCCCTGAGTTGGCAAAAAAAACTTTAGCCATTCCGGATCTGGTCACCAGCAGTTCAGCCAGCTCGCCGCAAGGATCGGTGTAGAATAAATTGGAGCAATGCTGCAGCTTGGCCAGCTGGCCGGACACTGCCGCGATCCATCGATCATCGCAAAATCCCAGACTATTGACGCCTATGCCGGAAGTGAAATCAACGTATACTTTTCCGTCAAAGGCTGTACAGATCGCGTTTTTACCTTTTTCCAGGCAAACATCATATCTCGCATAGGTCCCTGAGATATACTTTGCATCACGGTCTTTTATCATTTCCGTTTGATTCATCGGCCTGCCTCCGCTTCTTTTGCCGTGGCCCTTGAGATCATTGTGCCGATGCCTTTGTCCGAAAAAAGTTCGATCAGGATCGAGTGCTTGACCCTTCCATCGATGATAACCGCACTTTCGACACCGTTTTTCATCCCGTAGACGCATGAGGATATTTTAGGGATCATTCCTCCGGAAATAACTCCGGTTTTCAAAAGGTTCGGGATCTGCTCGATGGCGATCATTTCGATCAAGGTGCTGCCTTCGTCTTTCTTTCTAAGCACTCCCTTAATATTGGACATATAAATGAGTCTTTCCGCCTTCAACGCCCCCGCTATGGCGGCTGCTGCAGTATCAGCGTTGACATTATATGCCTGTCCATGCTCATCAATGCCCATGCCTGCTATTACAGGAATGAAGCCTTCTTTGAGGGCTGTTTCGATCAGAGTCGTGTCAATACCGACGATGTCTCCCACAAATCCAAGATCCTTTGAATGGCTCTGCTTCTCTGCCATGATCATACCGCCGTCGCTGCCGCAAAGCCCTACGGCCTTCCCGCGATTTTTGTGGATCATTTCGACCAGAGTTTTGTTGACTTTGCCGCATAAAACCATTTTAACGACGTCAATTGTTTCTTTGTCAGTGCATCTCAATCCATTGATGAATTTGCTTTCGATATTAAGCTTTTCAAGCATTTTACTGATTTCGGATCCGCCCCCATGGACCACAACCACCCTGATTCCCACAGCTGACAGTAAAATGATGTCCCGGATCACAGAATCCTGAAGCTCTTCACTGATCATGGCGTTGCCGCCATATTTTACAACAATGGTTTTACCGTAATACTTCTGTATATACGGCAGCGCTTCCGCAAGGATCTCTGCGCTCCGATTGATTTCTGTCTTTTCACTGGTCATTTTTTGCTCCTCCCGATTATTCCTTTTATATAGACCGCTACGACCGATAATCCCCGTTTATTTTGACATAATCATACGTGAGGTCACAGCCCCAAGCGGCTGCTTGGGCGTTCCCCTGCTTAAGATCCACTTCTATAGTTATTTCTTCCTCATGCAGGACCTTTTTCGCCTCTTTTTCATCATATTTTTTATACGCTGCATTCTCGCAGACTTTGACCCGGCCCGCTTTGGATACAAATGAAACATCAGTTCCGCTAATATCAAAATCACAATCTGTATACCCTATTGCGCACAGGATCCTCCCCCAGTTCGCATCTTCGCCGAACATTGCCGCTTTCAGCAGATTGGAGTTGATGACGGACTTCGACACGATCTTCGCCGTTTCCTTATCCGGTGCGCCCTGTACCTCGCAGACCACCAGTTTTGTGGCGCCTTCCCCATCTTTTGCCAGCATTCTTGACAGCGTGGTCGTAACGATGTTCAATGCTTTGCAAAATATCGAAAACCCTTCTCCCTCGTCTATGATCATTTCATTTTCCGCCATTCCGTTTGCCAATAGGAAGACGGTATCATTCGTTGATGTGTCTCCATCTATGCTGATCTGGTTGAAGGTGTCTTCTGTATCCGCGCTCAATGCCTGCTGAAGCATCTTTGATGATATTTTGACGTCGGTCGTAATAAAGGATAGCATTGTCGCCATATTCGGGTTGATCATGCCGCTCCCTTTAGCCACAGCTCCGATGGCGCATTCCTTCCCGCCGATCGTGAATTTCACAGCCGCCTCTTTCTTGACAGTGTCAGTGGTCATGATGGCTGTCGCTGCATCATCTGAGCCCTCGAAAGAAAGCTTTTCAACCAGTTCCGGTATGCCCTTTTCGAATGGTTCCATACTCATAGGCTCGCCAATGACCCCTGTTGATGCGACCATGACCTCACTTTGTGATATACCTAGTGCCTTAGCGGTCAGCAGGCAGGTTTGCTCGGCAATTTCAATACCATTGGATGCACATGTATTGGCATTGCCGCTATTGCAGATGATCGCTTGCGCTACTCCTCCCGCCATATTCTTTTGGCTGACTGTTACCGGAGCTCCTTTGACTTTGTTTTTTGTATAGACACCGGCAACACTGCATGGCATCAGACTGTAGATCAGCGCCATGTCTTTCTTCTTACTGGTTTTTTTGATTCCCACATGCACTCCCGATGCTTTAAAGCCTTTTGGCGCACATACTCCTCCGGATATATTCTCCATCATTCCATTCCTTTCTTATAAACCGTTTATTCAAGTTGTTCAATTTTTTTCTATTTTGCGTTTATTTTTTAGCTATTTAAAGCAATCCTGTCGTTTCCTCGATCCCGAGCATCAAATTCATGCATTGGACAGCCGCTCCGGATGCCCCTTTGCCAAGGTTGTCGAATCGTGCTGTTACAACCATTCTTTCATCATTTCCATAGATATGGATCATCAGATCATTACGGTCGAACATGGCATGTGAATTCATGTACCCTGTGTCCCCGGGTTCCCCGGATACGCTGACAAATTTTTCGTTTTGAAAATAGCCTTCGTAGGCAGACTTCAGTTCCTCCGGTAAAAGCTGCTTTTTTAGCAGTCTTCTATGCAACGGGACCGAAACGGCCATCCCGCTGAAGTATCCGGCAACAATAGGCATAAACACCGGTTCATAATGGATATTCGCCATCGCCTTCATTTCCTTGAGATGCTTATGCCGTTGGGTGAGTCCGTATTGTCTTGGGCTCGCCAGATCTTCATCTCCACCTCTTTCATATTGCTCGATCATTTTTTTGCCGCCGCCGCTGTAACCGGTGACAGAAGTGGCTGTAAAGGGATATTCAGGATCAATAATTCCCAATTCTATAAGAGGCCGGACTGCAAGTATGAATCCTGTTGCATGACATCCGGGAACGGCAACTCGTCGGCTCCCTCTTATTTTTTCCCTTTGGCCGGCGCATAGCTCCGGCATGCCATAGACCCAGCCTTGCAAGACTCTATGGGCTGTAGAGGCATCGATGATCTTCCCCGTTTCCCCCGCAGCTTCAGCGATTTCCCTGGAGGCAGCATCCGGAAGACATAAGAAGGATATGTCTGCTTGACTGATCAGTTCCAGCCTGGCTTCCGTTTCCTTTCGTTTTTCCGGTAGTATCCGAAGCACCTCGATATCATTTCTCTTTTCAAGATAGCTATGTATTTTAAGCCCTGTTGTACCTTCGCTTCCGTCGACGAACACTTTAAATTTCACCATGCTTCTACTATCTCCTAATTAAAAAAACGTCTTTTGACCATTGCACAAAAGACGTTAGAAGTTTTGCTGTAACACCAATTTCGTCTCATGAGCAATGCAATACCGCCTGCCCATGATTACTTGAATAATCCGGCAGACGTCAGCGTCTACGGTGTCTCAATTCAAATCCAAAATTTATGTACATCTTTTTTCTCCAATACTGTTTTCTCATAACATATAGGATTAATTGAACGTTACTTTACCATGGCTAGATGGATTTGTCAATACAATATTTGGTTTTTTTCATTAAATTATCTAAAATAATAATACCGAATTTGTGATTGGCCACAAGTTAATAGACCATGCCTTTGTCTTAGGCATGGTCTGTGGTACTTATATTCTTTCCATTGCCGCCTTTATTTTCGCTGGGATTATTTTAACTTTTTCCAGCGGCAGGGCCGATACTGCAATTCTGACGCCCTTCACCAGCGGCACAAGGAATAATCCTTCTTTCATCAGCTCGTCTACCAAAGCTTCCGGTTTGTCCGTAGGCACTGAGGTGAAAAATCCCCCATCAAAAGGTACCATAGGAAGACCGCATTCCTTTGCGGCCTGTTCAAATGCTCTTCCTCTTTCCAGAAGCATATCCCTGAAAGAAGCTCTTTCATCCTGTACTTTTTTCATTAAAGCCGGATCATTATGAACCTTGATCAGGAGCTCCTGAGCGGCCCTGGTGCAATTGGACCATGTCCCGCGGCAGGACTGTTCACATATTTTTTTAAATTCATCCGCGATTTCTTCATTCTGCGTAAGACAAATCATGGCGCCGCTGCGCATTCCGTATAAAGTATATCCTTTTGACATGCTGTAGCCTATGATGACTAATATATGGTCATTCAGGCAATCCAGCTTTGCCAGAAAGCTCCTGACTTCCTTTGGGTCTCCGGCATAGTCAAGATACGCCGCATCTATAAAAAGAGTGACCTTGTATCCCTGGCTGGTTGCCTTATTGAATACGCCGATTATTTGATCCCAGTCGGCATCGGATATCGAATATCCTGTTGGGTTGTGTGCCGGGGTGTTGATAATAACGACGATCTTATCTTGTGCCACACAAAGTTCCATCACTTTGTCCTCAAAAGATGCGATATTGAATTTACCATCTTCATCAAAAAGTGTGTAAGTAGCTATGGTTCTGCCGTGTTCCTGGGCAATTGTATTGTACGGCCCCCAGAACCAGTCAGAAGTCAATATTTTATCTCCGGGCTTCGAGTAATTCACGATTGTATTTCTGATAGAACCGGTTCCGCCAGGTGTGGCAACAGCCCTTGTGAATCCCTTCGGACGGTAATCACCAAAAACCTCTTTTACAACAGCATCCAGATAGGCCGGGATCCCACCGATCGGAGCATATTCCGCAAACTCCTCCGGCGACAGGCTTCTTAAAACATCCACCACCGATGACAGGATCATCAACTTTCCTTCATCGTCCAGCAAAGACCCTATCGTACCGTCAATAACCTTATCCTTGCCTTCTCTGGCAGCCATTTCGTTAGCCAGCGCGCTGATCCCGAAAATAACATCTCGTTTAGGCAGTACCCTTTCATTTGCTTCAGCCATTATAAATTCTGACAATATGTCCACCCCCTCTAATCTTAAAAAATAATAGATTAAATTATATCACTTTTAAAGCTGTTTTCAAATACTTAATTCTTTTGCCCTCATCTCGGAATTTCTTCTCATATTCCGTCATAACGTTTCTGGCATCGAGACTGCTATTATGCAGATCCTCCGACAATTCCAATATGAGAAACCCTTCATCCTTCAATGATTTTACGCTGTATTCAAAAAGTTGTTCGTTGTCTGTTTTGATTTCAATAAACGCTCCGGTTTTAAGGATCTTCTTATAGCTGGAGAGGTACTTTGGCGAAGTAAGCCTTCTTTTTGCGTGCCTGTCCTTTGGCCAGGGATCGCTGAAATTCAGGTAGATGCCGCTGACCTCATGATCGGCGAACCAATCCTCCGGGTCATTGATATATTCCGCAATGATCCTGACGTTTTGAAGGCCTTGTATCGTTATGTTTTGTAGGGCTCTCAAAGCAACGCTGCTATGCCCTTCTACACCAATAAAATTCTTGTCCGGATTTTTCCCTGCAATGCCTGTTATAAATCCGCCCCTGCCGCAGCCTATTTCCAGATAAAGAGGCTGCATCTTCGGGAATAGGTTTTGCCAGCTCCCTTTATGATCAATGGGCGCCCCAACGAGAAGTTCGCCGCAACTTTCCAGTTTCTCTTCTATGTTCTTAACTTTTCTTTGTCTCATTTCACCTTCACAGTATCTTGGGGAGTTCAAACGTAAAGCCAGTTACGGCATCACTCAAAAATGTCTCTGTATTTCTTCAGATATTTCATGAGAGGGTAACCAAGTCCATAACAAGCGATCAGTTCTCCAAGCATGACCCATAAGATGCATCCAATAAGAGGGACCGGGACGCTATAAACATAATAAAGCATCGGGCCGATCATGATGCCATTGAGTATCACAGGGGGAAGCGGCACCAATAGAGGCTTATTCCTAAGCATATAAGAGCCTATCGCACCTAAAAGGGTTGCAGCGCTTCCAAAAAACATATCCACTAATCCATAGGGGCCTAGAATATTTGAAATGAGGCAGCCCACAAAAAGCCCCGGGATGGCTGCAGGAGTGAAGAACGGCAGTACAGTCAAAGCCTCAGATACCCTGACCTGCATGACGCCGTAGCTTAAAGGCGCAAGAGCGATAGTCAAGGCTGCGTATACTGCCGCTATGACCGCTGCTTGGATTACATGTTTTGTTTTCATGACGTTATTTGCTCCAGTATTTGTTCCAGTATGAATGGTTGCATAACGATGGCCAATACAAACAATCCCAATAGAAACAAGGCCACAAAGTCAAACTTGCCCAATTTCATTGCGTTCATGCGGGTCCTGTTCGCACCGCCGCGATAGCATCTTGCTTCCATAGCCATTGCAAGATCCTGGGCAATTCGAAATGCGCTGATAAACAACGGCACCAAAAGGGGTATCAGGCTTTTTGCTCTTTTAATAATATTGCCGCTTTCAAAATCAGCACCGCGAGCCATTTGGGCTTTCATGATTTTATCTGTTTCCTCAAGCAGAGTAGGAATAAAACGCAATGCGATGGTCATCATCATAGCAAGCTCGTGAGCTGGAACCTTGAAAGCCTTCAATGGATTAAGAAGGCTTTCGATGCCGTCTGTAAGGCTGATGGGCTTAGTAGTCAGTGTCAGAAGCGACGAGCCTATAATAAGAAGTACCAGTCTTAAAGCCATGAATATCGCTGTGTAGAGTCCTTCCTTTGTTATATGGAGAACGCCCCATTGCCATATGACTTCGCCGCCGATCATGAACATATTGATCGTAAAGGTGAAAATGATGATCAAAAAAATAGGTTTCAGCCCCTTGAGAATAAAGTTCAGGGGAACTTTCGAAACAGCGATCACGCATGCCAGGGTCGCTATAGCAAAGGCAAATCCTATGAAATCCTTCACAAGAAACAGTGCCACCAGATAAACCAGGCACATGATTATTTTGACTCTTGGATCCAGCCTGTGCATCCCTGATTCCCCAGGGAAATATTGTCCTAATGTAATATCTCTAATCATTATTTCAAAACGCTGAAAATAGCTTCCTCCGCCTCTTCCAGGGTCAAAGGCTGACCCGCTATTTCGATGCCTCTTTCTCTAATTTTTTTCATCAGTTGAGCTGCGGGCGGCAAGGCCAGCCCTATTTGCGCCAGTTCGTTCTCCCTAGAGAAAACTTCTTTCGGAGTGCCTTCCATGACCAGCCGACCCCCCTCCATAACGAGGACTTTATCAGCGTGGGTCACAATATCACCCATGTTATGGGATACGAGTATGATGATTCCTCTATTCTCCTTGTGGATGCGTTTTATCATATCCAGGATATCTTTATGGCCTTTCGGATCAAGTCCCGCAGTGGGTTCATCGAGGATCAGCACACTGGGTCTCATGGCCAAGACTCCTGCGATGGCAACTCTTCTTTTCTGGCCGCCGGATAATTCAAAAGGAGATCTTTCGGCATAGATGTCATAGTCCATTCCGACCAGGCTCAAGGCTTCCCTGACTCTTACACCGATTTCCTCTTCTGAAAGCCCAAGATTCATGGGTCCGAAGGCAACGTCTTTTGCTACGGTTTCTTCAAAAAGCTGATATTCCGGATATTGAAAAACCAGTCCGATTTTTCTTCGAACATCACGCATCGGCACTTCTTTCTTTGTAATATCCATCCCGTCAACGATGACAGATCCGGAATTTGGCATCAAAAGACCGTTGAGATGCTGGACCAGCGTTGACTTTCCTGATCCGGTGTGTCCGATGATCCCGGTAAAACTTCCGTCATCGATTTTAAAGCTGACATCTTCGATGGCGATCTGCTGATGCGGGAGACCTTCGCTATATATATAGGTTAAGTTCTTTGTTTCGATTGACATACAAATTCCACCATATCTTCCATGGTTATGATCCCTTGAGGTATATCGATACCTCTGGATCGAAGTTTTTCAGATAATTCCACAGCCAGAGGCACATCCAAAGCGATAGCTCTGATTTCATCGGCATGAGCGAACACATCCCGGGGTTTGCCATCCAATACGATCCTTCCGGCATCCATGATGATCACTCGGTCTGCCTGAGCTGCTTCATCCATAAAATGCGTGATCAACACCACCGTAATGCCTTCTTCATGCAGCTTTTTGATAATATCCATAACTTCCTGACGGCCCTTTGGATCCAGCATGGCGGTGGGCTCGTCGAAAATGATGCATTCGGGTCTCATAGCTACAACGCCGGCGATGGCAATCCTTTGCTTCTGGCCGCCCGACAATAGATGAGGCGCTTTTTTTCTGGCATCGAGCATATCCACGGCAGTCAAGGATTCATGTACACGCTTGCGAATTTCAGCCGGCTCTACGCCTAAATTTTCGGGTCCAAACGCCACATCATCTTCCACTACAGAAGAAACCAGCTGATTGTCGGGATTTTGAAAAACCATGCCTGCAGTCTGACGTATGTCCCAAAGCAATTTTTCATCTTTTGTATCCATACCTTTGACATAGACCGTTCCTGAAGTCGGGAGCAGCAAGGCATTGATATTTTTTGCCAGAGTAGACTTCCCAGAACCGTTCCGGCCAATAACAGCAGTAAAGCTTCCTTTTGCTACGGCTATATTAACGCCGTCAATTGCCCGGCTGATATGGTCGTGTTCTTCGCCTGAAATATATTCAAATATCAAATTTTCAATTTCTATTATATTTTCCATGTTGTATGAAGCGCTCCATACTTCTTTTATATCACAAATCAAAAGTGACACAAGCTCTGGACAACCAGGCCCTGCCACTTGATTATTCAGATACGTATACGTCTGCATCGGCCATGAGCCCTGCATAAAATTGATAAGAGGATACTTCAAAAGCTGCCTTAAGAAGTACCCTCAACGAAACTACACTAATTCTAAAAATACAACTTCAACAGAGTCTCCCTGTCTTGGCCCCAGCTTTAAAATGCGAGTATAACCGCCATTCCTTTCGGCGTATTTTGGAGCTATCTCATCGAATAGCTTCTTTACCACATCTTCGTCGTAAACGTATGCAAGTACCTGCCTCTTTGCATGCAGGTCCCCACGTTTAGCAAGGGTGATCATTTTTTCTGCTTCTCTTCTAGCTTCCTTTGCTCTGGTCACGGTGGTCGAAATTCTTCCCTCTCTCAGTAGATCGGTTACGATATTTCGAAGCATGGCCTTCCTGTGAGCGCTAGGTCTGCCTAGTTTTCTGTATCCTGGCATCGCTAAAACTCCTTTCTGATTATTCGTCACTTGGCTTCAAGCCAAGACCTAATTCCTCCAGTTTATGCTTCACTTCATCTAGAGATTTTTTACCCAAGTTTCTGACCTTCATCATATCTTCTTCAGAACGATGAGTGAGATCCTCTACTGTATTGATAGCAGCTCTCTTCAGGCAGTTGAAAGAGCGGACCGAGAGTTCCAGTTCTTCGATGGTCATCTCAAGAGCTTTTTCCTTCTGGTCTTCTTCCTTTTCTACCATGATCTCCATGTTGTCCGTGGTATCCGTAAGCTCCACGAACAAGTTGAGATGCTCCTCCATTATTTTGGCACCGATGGACACGCCCTCGTCCGGCGTTATGGATCCGTCTGTCCAAATCTCCAAAGTCAGCTTATCATAGTCTGTGATGTGTCCTACACGCGTATGGTCAACGGAAAAGTTCACTTTCAAAACAGGCGTGAAGATAGAATCCACAGGGATAACAGCAATCGGCATGCTCTCAGTTTTATTCTGATCTGCAGAAACATATCCCCTTCCTCTGGAAAGGTTGATCTCCATAACCAGAGTGGCGTTTTCTTCCAGGGTAGCAATATGCAAGCCCGGGTTGAATATCTCTACATCAGCATCACTGATAATATCCGCTGCAGTAACCTCCTTAGGGCCTACCGCATTGATGATGACCCTTTTGCTTTGCTCTCCATTCAGTCTAACGGCCAGTTTCTTGAGGTTCAGAATAATCTCTGTTACATCCTCTTTTACTCCCGGTATTGTTGAAAACTCATGAAGTATGCCGTCAATTTTGACCGAAGTTACAGCCGCGCCCGGAAGGGAGCTCAGAAGGATCCTTCTTAAGCTGTTGCCCAGAGTCGTTCCATAACCTCTTTCAAGCGGTTCCACAATAAACTTTCCATAGTTGGCATCGTCTTCTGAATAAATACATTCAATTGTTGGTTTTTCGATTTCTATCATTCAAAAACCCTCCTTTTCCCCAAGAATATAGCAATTTTTTCATGCATTATTACTTGGAATACAATTCGACGATAAGATGTTCTGCGATAGGAGTGTCTATTTCACTTCTTGTCGGCATTGCAACAACTTTACCCTCAAGCTTTTCAACATCCACTGTCATCCATGAAGGAACCGTGATAGCCATATCTTTGATCTCCTTAAATTTAGGAGAGCTTGCGCTTTTCTCTTTGACCTTGATGACATCGCCGGACTTGCATTCGAACGAAGGTATGTTGACCTTCTTTCCATTGACAAGGAAATGACCGTGGTTGATCAGCTGTCTTGCTTCCTTTCTTGAAGAAGCCAGTCCAAGCCTGAATACAACATTGTCCAGTCTTGTCTCAAGGAGGATCAGCATGTTTTCACCTGTGATACCCTTTTTCTTAGCTGCTTTTTCAAACAGGTTTCTGAATTGTGTTTCCTGTAAACCGTAAAATCTCTTTGCCTTTTGCTTTTCTCTCAACTGAGTGCCGTATTCGGAAAGCTTCTTTCTGCTCTGCCCGTGCTGGCCGGGAGCGTAATTTCTTTTCTCCATCGCGCACTTCGTGCTATAGCATCTTTCGCCCTTTAAGAAAAGCTTTTGGCCTTCTCTTCTGCATAATCTGCAGTTAGCATCTGTATATCTTGCCATTCAATTACTCCTCCCCTCAATTATACTCTTCGTCTTTTTGGCGGTCTGCATCCGTTATGCGGTATTGGCGTGATGTCTTTGATCAAGGTGATTTCAAGACCTGCCCCCTGAAGCGCTCTTATGGCTGCTTCACGGCCGGAGCCCGGACCCTTTACATATACTTCAACAGTCTTAAGACCATGTTCCATTGCTGCTTTGGCTGCTTCTTCAGCTGCCATTTGAGCTGCAAACGGTGTAGACTTTCTTGATCCCTTAAAACCAAGGGACCCTGCACTTGACCATGACAGAGCATTTCCGCCCAGGTCAGTGAGAGTAACAAGGGTATTGTTAAAGGTAGATTGGATATGCGCCTGGCCTTTTTCAATATTCTTGCGTTCTTTCTTTTTCTTTCTTATTGTCTGTTTCTTACCTTGCTGTTTTGTTGCCATTATGACCTACCTCCTCTCTACTTACCTTTTTTCTTTCTGCCTACGGTTTTCTTAGGGCCCTTACGGGTTCTTGCATTCGTCTTAGTGTTCTGGCCTCTTACTGGTAATCCTCTTCTGTGCCTGATCCCTCTGTAGCAGCCAATCTCCATCAAGCGTTTGATGTTAAGAGAAGTTTCTCTTCTGAGATCACCTTCTACAACGTACTCTTGATCGATAATTTTTCTGATAGCACCTGCTTCATCCTCTGAAAGGTCTTTAACTCTGGTATCAGGGTTAACGCCCGCTTTCTCGAGGATCGCATTGGCTGTATGTCTGCCGATACCATAAATATAGGTCAGACCGATTTCAACTCTTTTGTCTCTTGGTAAATCGACACCGGCTATTCGAGCCATATTTTCCTCCTGTTCCCATCTTCCGTCACGCAACTAAGGGGCATTTACCGTTACCCCCGGCATAATATAAACGGGATGTTTCTACTACTTTAACTAATTTGATTTGTCAACCTTGCTTCTGCTTGTGCTTTGGATTCTCGCAGATAATCATAACCTTGCCGTTCCTCTTGATGATTTTGCACTTCTCGCAGATAGGTTTTACTGAAGCTCTAACTTTCATTTCAAACCTCCTATTTATCTCTCCATGTAATTCTGCCCCTTGTGAGATCATAAGGGGAGAGTTCCACCTTTACCTTATCACCCGGCAGTATTCTTATAAAGTTCATTCGAATTTTACCCGAAATATGTGCAAGCACTTCGTGACCGTTTGCCAGCTTAACGACAAACATTGCATTAGGCTGCGCATCAACCACGGTACCCATTACTTCGATGACATCCTTTTTAGCCATAGTATTCATGCACCTCTTTCCTACAAGGTAAGCAACTCGGGCTCACCATCAGTTATTACAACAGTATTTTCATAATGCGCAGAAAGTTTGCCGTCACAGGTCACCACGGTCCAGTTGTTCAAAAGAACCTCCACCTCGTAGCCTCCTTGGGCGATCATCGGCTCGATCGCAAAGACCATGCCTTTTTCAAGCCGCGGCCCTCTTCCCGCCTTACCGTAATTCGGGATTTGGGGGTCTTCATGCATGTCTCTTCCGACGCCATGCCCCACAAAATCTCTTATGACCGAGAAACCCTCTCCTTCTGCCTTTCTTTGAATGGCACTGGAAATGTCTCCCAGCCGAAGGCCTCTTTTACAGAATTTCAATCCTTCAAAAAAGCTTTCTTCGGTAACTTTGATCAATCGTTTCGCTTCATCGCTTACCGTTCCGACAGTATATGTCCTGGCAGCATCGCTGACATATCCCTTATAAGTCGTACCCACATCCACGCTGACGATGTCGCCTTCTTTCAGGATCCTGTCCTTTGAGGGGATCCCGTGAACGACTTCGCTGTTGATGGATACACAGGTACTTGCGGGAAAACCGCCATAGCCTTTGAACGAAGGTATCATATTATGAGAGAGAATGATATTTTCCGCAAAATCGTCAATATCCTGGGTGGACATCCCCGCTTTTATGAAATTCTGCAATTCCCTTAAAATATAACCCGTCACCAGCCCGGACTCGCGCATTATGTCAATCTCTTGTTCTGACTTGATGATGATCATTAACCCAAAACTCCCAAGACTTTAACTATGTCATCGAACACATTTTTCAATCCGGTGGTCCCGTCAATATGAGTCAGGACACCGGCTTTTTCGTAATAATCTACGAGGGGCATCGTCTGTGCTTCATAAACATCGATCCTGTTGGCAACGGTTTCTTCTTTATCGTCGCTTCTCTGATAAAGTTCTCCGCCGCACTTATCGCAAACATTCTCCTTGGCCGGAGGCATGTTTACAATGTGGTATGTTGCGCCACAACCTCTGCACACTCTTCTGCCGATCAGTCTCCGCATGAGTTCGTCTTTGCCTACCGCGATGTCGAGGACATGATCGATTTTAGCGCTTCTGCCCTTTAAGAACTCATCCAGTTTTTCCGCCTGATATACCGTTCTTGGAAAACCATCCAGCAGAAATCCGTTTTTGCAGTCATCTGCGGTCAATCTGGTCGTCGCGATTTCAATAACCAGATCATCCGGGACCAGTTCGCCTTTATTCATGTATTCCTGTGCTTTTTTGCCGAGCTCGGTCCCGTTTTTAATGTTTTCCCTAAAGATGTCGCCTGTGGAGATATGAGGAACCTTATATCTTTCGACTATGTTTGCAGCCTGTGTTCCTTTTCCTGCTCCCGGAGGGCCTAATAATATAATATTCATTTCTACCTCCTACCTTAAGAAGCCTTCATAATTTCTCATGACCATCTGGTTCTCCAATTGCCTCATGGTATCAAGGGCAACACCCACTGCGATCAGCAGGCTTGTGCCGCCGAATGTTATATCCAGCGCAGTCCATTGACTGATCAGCGTCGGCAAGGTGGCAACTGCGGCCAGGAACAGAGCTCCTACGAAGGTGATCCTTGTCATGACCTTGTTCAGATATTCCACCGTCGGTTTTCCAGGTCTGATCCCCGGAATAAATCCTCCGTTGTTCTTCATGTTGTTGGCCACGTCTAAAGGATTGAAGGTGACCGCCGTATAAAAATACGTGAAGAAAATTGTCAGTATGATGTTAAACACCGCATAAATCCATACGCCCGGATCTCCATAAGGAGACAGCCATTTAGTTACCCATTGGGAAAATCCCGAGTCCGGTGTAAAGTATGTTATTGTAAGCGGGAACTGCAACAATGACAGGGAGAATATTACCGGTATAACGCCGGCCTGATTCACCTTCAAAGGAATATGGGTGGACTGGCCACCATACATTTTCCTGCCTACAACTCTTTTTGCGTATTGTACCGGAATCCTTCTCTGCCCCTGCTGGATCTCGATGATGCCAATGATTACTGCCAGGGCGAAAATCAGGAACAGTATCAGGGTCACGACTCCGATTTCGCCGTCCTGGAACTTGATCATGTTCTCGTGGATCGCGCTAGGGATGCGGGTGACGATGCCGCTGAAGATGATCAGCGATATTCCATTTCCGATTCCGTTTTCATTGATCTGCTCGCCCAGCCACATCAAAAATGCGGTGCCGGCGGACAAAGTCAGTACGATAACTGTTATTGAGAAAAAATCAGTCTCGATCAGTGCTTGTCTGAACAATCCTACTGCAAGTCCGATGGCTTGCACAAATGCCAGGATCACTGTCAGATAACGGGTGTATTGAGCAATCTTCTTCTTTCCTTCCTGGCCTTCCTTTGCCAGCCTTTCCAGGGACGGCACCGCGATGGTCAGGAGTTGCAGAATGATCGAGGCCGTAACGTAAGGAGTAATGCTTAATGCAAATATCGTAAAGTTGCTGAAAGCCCCGCCGGAAAATAAGTCAAACAGTGCCAGCAAACCCGTCCCTCCCGCGAAAACTTCGTTCAGGACAGCTCTGTCAATGCCGGGAACCGGTATGTTAGAACCAATACAGAAAATCACCAGCATGAGAAAAGTGAATATCATCTTTTTCCTCATGTCAGGAACTTTCCAGGCGGATTGGACTGTTTTAATCATTCCCATACTAGATTACCTCAGCCTTTCCCCCCGCAGATTCAATTTTTTCCACTGCTGACTTGCTGAACTTGTGAGCCTTTACGGTAAGATTCTTATCCAGAGATCCATCTCCGAGAATCTTTATGCCGTCTTTGACCTGTTTTACAAGGCCGGCTGCTTCAAGGGCTTCCGGTGTAACAACAGTTCCGGCCTCAAAGCCATTCAAATCGTCAACATTCACTGTTTCATATACAGTTCCAAAGATATTTGTAAAGCCTCTCTTTGGAATTCTTCTGTAAAGCGGCATTTGTCCGCCTTCAAATCCAAGACGTACACCGCCGCCGCTTCTGGAGTTCTGACCGTTCATACCCCTTCCGCTGGTTTTGCCCAAACCTGTACCGGTGCCTCTGCCCCTCCGCTTCTTGGCTCTTGTGGAGCCCGGAGCAGCTTCTAATTCATGTAGTTTCATTTGTAAAGCACCTCCATTTCTAAAGCTCTTCTACTGTGACAAGATGCTCTACTTTTTTAACTGCGCCTCTGGTCTGCGGCGAGTCTTCCATTACTACTGAATGGTGCATCTTCTTCAAGCCTAATGCTTCAACGATATTCCTATGGTTAGGTTTTGAGCCGATAGGACTTTTTGTTAAAGTAATTTTTATCATTTTTGCCATTTTCAGCTCCCCCTTATCCTAAAATTTGTTCTTTGGTCTTGCCCCTCAGCTTCGCAACCTTTTCCACGGTAGTCAGGTTCTTCAGGCCTTCCATTGTGGCATAAGCCATGTTGGCTGTGTTGCTGGAGCCGATGGACTTTGCTCTTACATCTTTGATCCCGGCAGCTTCCAGAACAATACGCACCGAAGAACCCGCGATTACGCCGGTACCCGGAGTAGCAGGCATAATGAAGACCTGGCCTGCGCCAAAAACTCCAAGGATCCTGTGCGGAACAGTCGTTCCAACTGTCGGAACATAAATTAAATTTTTCTTTGCATCTTCAATAGCTTTTCTTACAGCCTCAGGAATCTCCTGAGCCTTACCAAGACCAACGCCTACATAGCCTTCGCCGTTTCCTACTACTACAGTAACGGAAAACCTCATGTTTCTTCCGCCTTTTACTGTCTTAGCAACACGTCTGATGCTAACGATGGTTTCTTTTAAGTCGAGCTTGGATGCATCAATCATATTTTGTCGCATTTGCTATACTCCTCCTTAGAATTTCAGACCGGCTTCGCGTGCTCCGTCAGCCAGCTCTTTTACTCTTCCATGATATAAGAAACCACCTCTATCGAAGGTTACTTGTTCTATACCTTTTGCAAGCGCCTTCTTGCCTATTGCTTCTCCGACCTTTCGCGCTGCATCTTTGTTGCCGCCGTAGCCGATTTCGGCTTTCAGCTCTTTATCAAGTGAAGATGCTGAGCATAAGGTTATGCGATTGACGTCGTCAATGATTTGAACAGAGATGTTCTTATTGCTTCTGTAAACGCACATTCTAGGCTGTGAAGGAGTGCCTGATAATGTTTTACGAACTCTTTTATGTCTGACAACACGTCTGTCATTTCTACTTTCTGCCATTTTCTATTCACTCCTTTCTTATTTTTTGCCTGATTTGCCTTCTTTTTTACGAATAACTTCATTTTCATATCGAATCCCCTTGCCCTTGTAAGGCTCAGGCTTTCTCCATGCTCTGATGTTTGCGGCATAGTTTCCTACTACAGCCTTATCCGTCCCTTTGACCAGGATCTCTGTGGCTGTCGGACATTCTGTAGTGATCCCTTCAGGATCTTCCATAATGACCGGGTGGGAATAAGCCAGACTCATCACCAGCTTGCCGCCTTGCTTTTCGGCCTTGTAGCCTACGCCTACCAGGCTGAGCTTCTTTTGAAAGCCGCTGGTAACGCCGGTCACCATATTGTTGATGAGAGTTCTTGCCAATCCGTGCTGGGAACGTGCGTCCTTGCCGTCATTGCTTCTTATTACTTGAAGCACACCATCATTATTTTCTATTATTATATGCTTGCTGATCTGCTCCTGCAGTTCGCCTTTTGGTCCTTTTACAGTAACAACATTCTTGTCATCTACTTTGACCTCAACGCCGGCAGGAAGATTAACAGGCAGTTTACCTATTCTTGACATTGTTTATTCCTCCTACCAAACATAACATATTACTTCTCCGCCTACACCCAGTTTGCGCGCTTCTTTATCGCTTATTACTCCGTTTGAGGTGGAGATGATGGCGATTCCGAGGCCTCCGAGTACTTTTGGAACCTCGTCTGCTTTTGCGTAAACTTTTAATCCAGGCTTGGAAATTTTCTTGATTCCACTGATAACTCTTTCTTTACCTTGTCCGTACTTCATCTGGATCCTGATGGTTCCCTGCTTATCGTCTTCTATTAAATCAAAGCCCTTGATGTAGCCTTCATCGGTTAAAATGCCGGCAATTGATTTTTTCATCTTTGACGCCGGAATGTCTACCGTATCGTGACCGACAGTATTGGCATTTCTGATTCTTGTTAGCATATCTGCTATAGGATCTGTCATTGTCATTACAGTTATATCTCCTTTCTGGAATATTCTACCAACTTGCTTTCTTTACGCCGGGTATCTCTCCCTTGTAAGCAAGCTCTCTAAAGCAGATACGGCATATACCATACTTTTTAAGTACCGAATGTGGTCTTCCGCAAATTCTGCATCTTGTATATGCACGAGTTGAAAACTTAGGTTTTCTCTGCTGTTTTATTTTGAGAGATGTCTTTGCCATAATTCCCTCCTATTTTTCAAACGGCATGCCAAGGAGTTCTAAAAGCGCTTGAGCTTCCTCGTCCGTTTTAGCCGTAGTAGTGAAAACAATATTCATTCCTTTGATTTTATCAACTTTATCATAGCTGATTTCAGGGAAGATTAACTGCTCCTTGATGCCCATGGAATAGTTTCCGCGACCGTCAAACGAATTTTTGCTAACGCCTTTAAAGTCTCTGACTCTAGGAAGAGCGATGTTAAAGAATTTGTCAACAAACTCATACATGTTGTCTCCTCTTAAAGTGACCTTTGTGCCTACAGGCTGACCCTGTCTGACCTTGAAGTTGGCAATGGATTTCTTGGATTTTGTAACAACGGGTCTCTGTCCGGCGATCAGCCCTAATTCGCCCACTGCTGTTTCCATCATTTTCGGGTTATCCTTGGCTTCGCCGATACCCATATTAATGGTTACTTTTACAAGCTTTGGAACTTCCATAGCGTTTGAATAATGAAATTTTTCCATCAATGACTTATATACACTGTCGTTATAAGTTTCTTTTAATCTTGCTGTCAAAATCGTCTCCTCCTTTCCTAGTCTATTACAGCGCCGGACTTCTTGGATATTCTTACTTTTTTACCATCTTTGAGCAGATATCCAATTCTTGTCGGCGTATTATTCTTTTTGTCATAGAACATTACATTTGAAACATCGATAGGCCCTTCCTGATGCTTGATCTCAGCCTTTTCTTTCCTCGTCTGCTTCTGATGCTTGGTCTGGACGTTGACGCCCTCGACTATGACTTTTTCGGCTTTAGGCATAACTTTTAATACTTTGCCTTTTTTACCCTTATCTTTTCCGGTTATTACCAGAACTGTATCATTTTTCTTAATTTTCATCTCCGGTACCTCCTATAATACTTCCGGTGCCAAAGAGATGATCTTCATGAAATTCTTATCTCTGAGTTCTCTGGCTACAGGCCCGAAGATACGAGTTCCAACCGGATTCTTATCTTCCTTAATAATAACTGCTGCATTCTGGTCGAACTTCACATAGCTTCCGTCATTTCTTCTGGCACCACGCTTAGTCCTGACTATTACAGCCTTAACTACGTCGCCCTTTTTCACAACGCCACCCGGTGTTGCATCCTTAACGGCACAAACGATTATATCGCCGATATTAGCGTACTGTCTTGAAGTACCGCCAAGTATACGGATACATAAAAGTTCCTTTGCACCTGAATTGTCAGCGACTCTGAGTCTTGTTTCTGTCTGAATCATTTCCCGGTGCCTCCTTTACTTAACCTTTTCGATTATGTTGACAAGTCTCCATCTCTTATTCTTTGATAGCGGCCTTGTCTCCATGATTCTTACTTTATCGCCAATCTGACATTCGTTGTTTTCATCGTGAGCACTAAGTTTCTTGGTTCTCTTCACGGCTTTTCCATAAAGGGAATGTCTTACGAAATCCTCGATCGCTACGACGATAGTCTTGTCCATTTTGTCACTGACAACGACTCCGACTCTTGTCTTTCTTCTTTTTCTCTCGTCTGTCATAATTCATCCTCCTCTCTTAAGCCTTAACCTTGGCTAATTCTTTTTCTCTGATGATCGTTTTGACCCTCGCGATGTCTTTTTTGGCATCTCTCATTTTTATAGGGTTTTCCAACTGACCGGTCACATGTTGAAACCTGAGATTGAATAATTCGGTCTTCAGCTTCAAAAGTTCTGCGTTCAGTTCATTATCGGTCATTTCTCTTATTTTTTTCAGTTCCATTATGCTTCACCACCCTCTGCTACATCTTGGCCTTTGATGGCAAACTTACAGCTTAACGGAAGTTTATGCGCTGCAAGTCTCATGGCTTCTCTTGCCTTATCTTCTGGTACGCCGGCTATTTCAAACATGACTCTGCCCGGTTTGATTACAGCTACCCAATGATCCGGAGCACCTTTACCGGAACCCATACGCACTTCCGCCGGCTTTTTGGTTACCGACTTGTGTGGAAATATCTTTATAAACACCTGGCCGCCTCTTTTGATCGATCTTGTCATTGCTATACGAGCCGCTTCGATCTGATTAGAGGTGATCCAGCCACATTCATTCGCCACGAGGCCATATGTTCCATATGTAATCGTGTTGCCTTTTGTGGCAACGCCTTTCATTCTTCCTCTATGGACCTTCCTGTGTTTTACACGTTTAGGCATTAACATTATTCTTCGCCTCCCTCTTTAACAGCCTCAACTGCTTCAGGCGCTGCTGCCTTCGGAGCCGGTGCTTCTTTAGGAGCCTTGCGGACTCTTGGATTTACAGCCGGTGCAGCTTCAGGTTTGGCAAAACGATCGTCTCTTCTGCCTCTGTTGTCGCCTTCTCTTTTAGTTCTGTCTCCATCTCTTCTTGGTCTGTCGTCTCTCTTCTGACGTCTGTCGCCGTCTTTGCCTTCTCTTCTGCCTGCCGGTTTTTCTTCAGGCTTTGTGCTCTTCAGACCCTTGTCAAGGATTTCGCCGTGATTGATCCAGACCTTAACGCCAAGTTTGCCGTAAGTGGTGTCTGCTTCTGCGAATCCATAGTCGATATCAGCTCTGAGGGTGTGGAGAGGAACATTTCCCTCGCTGTATTTTTCGGAACGGGCAATTTCAGCGCCGCCGAGTCTCCCGGAAACCAGGACCTTGATACCCTTGGCACCCGACTTCATCGTTCTGCCAATGGCCTGCTTCATGGCTCTTCTGAAGGAGATCCTCTTCTCCAGAGCGGAAGCGATGCTCTCTGCTGTAAGCTGTGCATCCAATTCCGTTTTTCTGACTTCGATTATTTCAACAAAGCAGGTCTTGCCGGTCATCTTTTCGATTTCCTTCTTCAGCTGTTCCTGGCCGCTGCCATCTCTGCCGATGACCATACCAGGCTTGCCGGCTAAAACGATGACTCTGAGCTGATTGTTTGCCGCTCTCTCGATGATGATCCTGGAAACGCCCGCTACATACAATCTCTTCTTTACGAAATCTCTGACTTTATTGTCTTCGATAAGGTAATCTGCAAAATTCTTTGAACTTGCATACCATTTTGAATCCCAGTCTCTTATTATTCCAACTCTTAAACCGTGTGGACTAACTTTCTGACCCATCTAGTGAACCTCCCTTTCCTATTTTTTCTCCTTAAGAGTAACGCCGATATGGCTTGATCTCTTAAGGATGACTGATGCCCTGCCCTGCGCACCGGCTCTCCATCTTTTTAAAGTTGGTCCCTGATGAGCATAAACTTCGGCAACATACAAATTATCCGGATTGAGGTCAAAATTGTTCTCTGCATTTGCAGCGGCAGATTTAACAACTTTTTCGACAATCTGCGACCCCTTGCCCGGGGTGAATTTTAAAATCGTCAATGCCTCTTTCAAGTCCTTCCCTCTAACTAAATCAGTTACAGGCTTCAGTTTGATAGGAGACATTCTTACATATTTAGCAACTGCTTTCGCTTCCATTTAAATTATCTCCTTTCACTACTTCTTTTTCGTGGATTTGTCGGCGGCATGGCCTCTATAGGTTCTGGTCGGAGCGAATTCGCCCAATCTGTGGCCTACCATGTCTTCTGTCACATAGACAGGCACGTGTTTCTTGCCGTCATGGACGGCGATGGTATGTCCCACCATCTGAGGGAATATGGTCGATGGTCTTGACCAGGTCTTTATTACTTTCTTTTCGTTGGCTGCATTCATTTCATTGATTGCTTTCAGCAGCTTTGCGTTTATGAAAGGACCTTTTTTAAGTGATCTACTCATTATTTATGCTCCTTCCTTATTTCTGATTTCTCTTCTTAACGATATACTGGTTGGAAGGCTTGTTTTTCTTCCTGGTCTTATATCCCAAGGCCGGTTTGCCCCAAGGAGTGACCGGGCTGACTCTTCCGATACCGGTTCTGCCTTCACCACCGCCGTGTGGATGGTCGTTAGGGTTCATAACCGAACCTCTTACTGTAGGCCTGATGCCCATATGTCTTTTTCTTCCGGCTTTACCGATCTGAATGATATCGTGTTCTATGTTTCCGACTTCACCGATAGTAGCTCTGCATTCGATTCTGACTTTTCGTACTTCTCCGGAAGGGAGCCTAACCTGAGCGTAGTTGTCTTCCTTAGCCATGAGCTGAGCCGCATTCCCTGCGGAACGAGCCATCTGGCCGCCCTTTCCTGCTTTGAGCTCAACATTGTGGATCATGGTGCCCACTGGTATGTTGGCTAATGGAAGGGAATTCCCAACCTTGATGTCCGAAGCAGGGCCGGAGAATATGACGTCGCCTACGGCAAGCTTGCTTGGAGCGATGATGTATCTCTTTTCTCCGTCTGCATAAACGATCAGTGCGATATTCGCGCTTCTGTTCGGATCGTATTCAATAGCTGCTACTTTACCAGGAATGTCGTCTTTATTTCTTTTAAAGTCGATAATTCTATATTTCGGTCTGTACCCGCCGCCTCTGTGCCTTACAGTGATCTTTCCTCTGGAGTTTCTTCCGGAGTGCTTTTTCAATGTTACTGTAAGGGACTTCTCAGGAGTAGTCTTGGTTATCTCTTCAAAGGTGGAAACCGTCATTCCTCTTAAGCCCGGAGTAGTTGGATTGTACTTTTTAATTCCCATTTACTTTTCCTCCTATTCCTACAGTCCCTGGAAAAATTCGATTTCCTTACTCTTCTGAGTAAGTGTAACTACTGCCTTCTTTGATGAGGCTGTGGTCCCGACGTTTTTTCCCATTCTCTTTACTTTACCGTTTACATTCATAATGTTGACTTTTTCAACTTCTACACCGAAGATCTGCTCCACTGCCGCCTTGACCTGGGTTTTGTTGGCATCTTTCGCGACCTTGAATGTGTACTTCTTTTTCTGCGCATCGTCCATGCTCATTTCTGAGATGACCGGCTTCAATATTACGTCGTAAGGGGTTTTCATTACGAATACACCTCCTCAATTTTCTTTATCGCTTCTTTTGTTACAATGAAGCTTGTATGGTTGATGATCTCATAAACGTTCATTGTTGACACTAAAGCAGTTCTAACACCCTGTATATTCGCGGCTGATTTTACGACAGCCTCGTCTTTTTCCGCCATGATGATCAATGCTTTTTTCGCTGCCTTGATGTTTTCAAGAACCTTGATCATATCCTTTGTTTTTGGTGCATCAAAGTTCAATGCGTCGAGTACGATGATCTCATTTTCCTGAACCTTGGAAGATAATGCGGATTTCATTGCAAGTCTTCTCAGTTTCTTAGGAACTGTATATCTGTAATCTCTTGGCTTCGGTGCGAACACGATGCCGCCGCCGATCTGTGAAGGGTCAGTTGTGCTTCCCTGTCTGTGTCTGCCTGTTCCCTTCTGTCTGAAAGGCTTTCTTCCGCCGCCTCTGACTTCGCCTCTTGTCTTTGCAGACTGGGTACCCTGTCTCTGGTTAGCCAGATAATTCTTAACTACTGCGAGAACTGCATACTGATTCGGCTCGATGCCAAATATTCCGTCGTTCAGTTCAATAGTGCCGGCTTCTGCTCCGGCCATGTTAAGTACTTTAACTGTTGCCATTTCGTACTTCCTCCTTTCTCGTATCTTCTCTATTTGCCTTGGCCTTTTACTGCGTATCTTACGCGTACCAGACCGCCCTTTGGCCCCGGAACCGCGCCTTTTATCAGCATAAGGTTTCTGTCTTCAATAACTTTTACCAATTCCACGTTCTGTACAGTCACTGTATCGCGACCCATTCTGCCCGGTCCTTTGTTTCCTTTGAATACCCTTGAAGGATATGTACCTGCGGAAAGTCCTCCCGGCAATCTCTTATGTTTTGAACCGTGGGTCATCGGGCCTCTATGGTGTCCGTGTCTCTTGATATTTCCCTGAGTTCCTTTTCCTTTTGAAACGCCGGTAATGTCCATCTTTCTGCCTTCTTCGAACTCTTTGACAGTCATCACCTGACCGACTTCATAAGTTTCTCCATCTTCCGGAGCAAACTCAGCAAGGTGCTTCTTCAGGACTCCGCTCTTTGCGAAATGCCCGGTCATCGGTTTGTTCATTCTCTGTGGCTTTGCATCTTCAAAACCAACCTGTACTGCATTGTAACCGTCAGTCTCAACAGTCTTGATTTGGGTTACAGTCTGTGGGCCTGCCTCGATCACTGTTACAGGGATCACTTCTCCTGCCTCTGTGAAAACCTGGGTCATGCCGACTTTCTTGCCTAAGATGATCTTCATGTTTATATTTCTCCTTTTTTCTTACAGCGGATTGCTTCATTATGGTTTAAGCAATCATACTAAGGGGAGTACCCTTACCTATAATTTGATTTCGATGTCAACGCCTGCAGGAAGCTCCAGCTTGGTCAGCGCGTCTGTGGTTTTTCCCGTAGCATTGGTGATATCGATCAATCTCTTGTGAGTCCTTTGCTCAAACTGCTCTCTAGAGTCCTTATACTTGTGGACCGCACGAAGGATCGTGACTACTTCTTTTTCTGTCGGGAGCGGAATAGGTCCTGAAACATCCGCGCCGGTCTTCTTTGCCGTTTCGACGATTCTTGCAGCAGATTGGTCCAACAACGCGTGGTCGTAGGCCTTCAGCTTGATTCTGATTTTTTGTAATTCGCTCATTTTTTTCCTCCTAAATTATTCTGTACCGTTTTCGCTATTCTCGTACAGGGGGTCTTATGTCTGTTTTTCAACGTGTTCAAGTACTTGCTTGCTTATTACACGCCTCCGTGTGTTCCATAATTCTTTACACAAAGAAAAAACAGAGCGATTCCCCTCGCCCCCATCTTGTGAGGACAATTCTCCGCGGAAATTACCTGATAGCTCAGCAACTTCCCGCTTCATCGCCTTTGCAAGCCTCTTTAATATATATCAATGAATTGAACAATGCAAGTTTTTTTTTATTTTTTTCGTGAAATATTTTTCGACTTATTAACATGATTAAACGTTGAAATCAAATGGATCTAAACGATATCCACAATACACTCTTCCTGGTGTTCCATTATTTATAAAACAGGGTTCGTGAAAATAAAAAAAGCGCCTGAAAGGCGCATAAAAACTTATGTTATTTTTAGAATCCCAGATCTTCATCCACCAGAACAACATGTACACGCCCCGGAGTCAGGCTGAAACGGGTCAGCACTGTAGTTGCACATATCGTTTCTGTCGGCGACAGGCAATCACAGCAGTTTCCCGTAAGCGCACAGGGAGTTTTTCTACCTAGCCTGACAGCATTTTTAGGACACGCTTCTCTTTTAACTCTTTTCACACCCTCATCCAGCGACTCGGTTAATTTATTTTTGCCAACCACCACAACGACCTTCTTCGGGCCGAAAGTCAAAGCCGCAACGCGGTTTCCCGTACCATCGATGTTCACCAGTTCTCCATCAACCGTCAGCGCATTGCTGCTCATGAAGAAAACGTCAGAGAAAAGACCTTTTCTCCGGGCTTCTATCGACTCTGCCGGATCTGCAGTGCCGTACGGATCGATGATCGCGATTTTACCTTCTTTCTCCATTTCAAAGAGTGTTTTCCTGATCCCGGTCTGGTCAAGGGTCTGGGAACCGCCCCAGGAAACAAGGTCGCCCTCCGCAACCAAAGATACTGCTATTTCCCTAGCTTCTTCTGCTGTATCGGCATAATAGCCTTGAATGTTTCTTTTATTAAGATGTTTTATTATACTTTCATATTTTCTGTTCATGCAATCGTCTCCTGTTCAATATGTTCGGGTTTCATCAAATCAGCGATTTTGATATGGCAGCTCCTATTACTGCATTGTTTAAAACAAGCTGGATGTTCGCCTCCAGGCTTTGTCCGGAAGTCAGTTCGCTGACCCTATCAAGCAAAAAAGGCGTTACCCGCTTCCCCGATATCCCTTCTTTTTCACAGTCATCCAGGGCCTGTCTGATAATCACATCGATGGTCTCAAATGGGATCTCATGTTGCTCCGGTATAGGGCAAGCGATCAGCATGCCGCCCTTTAAACCCATATCATATTTGGTTTTGATCGCAGCCGCCACCGCTTCAGGGCTAGATAAGCGGCATTCCGTTTTGAAGCCGCTTTTTCTGCTGTAGAATGCAGGAAAATCGTCCGTTTCGTAACTTATGACCGGCACACCCGAAGTTTCCAGATATTCCAGCGTGGCGCTTATATCCAAAATCGATTTCACTCCTGCGCAAACAACAACGACATCCGTGTCTTTCAATTCTTCCAAATCCGCGGAGATATCGAAGCTTTCTCCCGCTCCCCTGTGAACGCCTCCTACGCCTCCGGTTACAAATATCCTAATACCTGCTGCCTTCGCAGCGATCATCGTACCTGCTACTGTGGTGGCACCGTCCAAACCTTCTGCGCATACGATAGGGAAGTCCCTGCGGCTGACTTTCATCACCTTTTCCGCTTTTGCAAGATATTCTATTTCCTCGTCAGTCAAGCCGACCTTGACCCTGCCGTTGATGATGCCGATGACTGCGGGGATCGCTCCGTTTTCCCTTATGACTCTGTTTACCGAAAGTGCCGTTTCCACGTTCATGGGGTAAGGCATTCCATGGGCAATAATGGTCGACTCCAGCGCCACGACGGGTTTTCCGAAAGCCATAGCTTCCAAAACCTCATGATTGATATCCATGTAATCCCTTAGCATCTATTCCTCCATTTTCTTCATAACGACGTCCATACCCATACCAGGGCTCACGGCATGATGGGACTCCATAGCCACTTCGGCAGCAGCCATTCCGTATTTCGCTGTAGTTGCAACGTCCATGCCTTTAATAAATCCATCCAGTACTGCAGCGCTGAACGCGTCGCCCGCACCTGTAGCACTGGAGATTTCAACCTGACGGGGACGGATAACCCCTTCTGTCTCACCTTCACGGTAATACACTCCCCCGCTGCCGAGGGTTATAAAAACCCTCTTCACCCCTTTATCGATAAACCACTTGCCGGCCGCGGTCAATTCTTCAGCGCTTAAAATCCGGAGGCCACTGATCGCTTCAGCCTCCATGCGGTTGGGTTTCACCGAATGAAATCTGCCTATTATATTTTTGACTCTTGCAGCTTTGGAAACAGAAACGGGATCCAGGAACAACGGAACCTCGTGGATCCTATCGGCAATATATTCCAGCGTTTCTTCTGTAAGATTCGTGTCCAGGCAAACGATTCCCGAATTGCTTAGCATCATGATCGCTTCATCGATGAAATCCCTGGAAATTCGTTCCAGAACATCCATATTGCACAGTCCGATTTCCATGTCTCCCAGTATATTCAGTATGGAAATATACATCGCTGTATTCTCGCCGTTCAGAAGGTGGATTTGAGAAGTATCGGCTCCAAGAGAGGCAAGCTCGCTAATGGCCCCCCGGCCCACAAAATCGTCCCCGGCCGCCGAAATGAACGAGACGGGGGCGCCCAATCTGGCAAGATTTTCAACAATGTTCCGGCCAACACCGCCATATGAGATCCTTATGGTGCCGGGGTTTGAGTCGCCGGGGATCAACTGCCGGAAAGGATTGCCTTCAATATCCGCAGTGATCCCCCCGATCACCGTGATTCTTTTTTCCTTATCCTCCGCCATGTTTTATATGCCGCCTTTCTTCTGTCCGCTCAGAGTGGGATGTTTATTTTACGAAAATATTGCCGCCGATAAATTCTCTCAAAATGGAGTTGTTCGGGATGACGGTGTCATCTTCAATAGTGCCGAAGAACCTAAGGAAATCAAGCATTCTACGGGCTTCCGAATATTCCGCCTCTTCCCTGCTTATAGTTTCCAGTAAAGGTTCCGCGTACTTTTTCAGCACCGCCAGTTCATAGATGTGCACTGAGTTGAAGAAAATATCGGCATCGCTATTATAAGGGAATATATTGACGTCTTCACCCGCCCTGACCTTTGGCCAGGAAGCAATGGTGTGCTGGGCGGTCCGTCCCCTGTATTGAAAGTCCCGAACCATTCTGCGCAGCATCCGTGTATCTGTAGTGGGTATTCTGTTATGGGCATCGATGTTCAAATTTGTCAGCGGGCTTATATATATCTTGAATTTTTCGTCCGGGTCTATCGCCGGCGTCATTGCGTCATTGAGTGCATGGATGCCTTCGATCACGATGGGCTGGTTTTGCTTGATGGACAGGATCCTTTGCCCGAAAATCTTGCGTCCATGGATGAAGTCAAATTCAGGTATATCCACTTCCTTGCCGTCAAGCAGATTGTTCATATGCTGATTGAACAGATCCACATCGATGGCATTCAGGCTTTCATAATCCGGTTCTCCATTTGCATCCAGCGGGGTATCCTTGCGCTCGACGAAGTAATCGTCGGTGCCAAGATACAACGGCTCAAGGCCTTCCACCCTGAGCTGTATGCAAAGCCGTTTTGCAAAAGTCGTCTTTCCTGAGCTGGAAGGCCCGGCGATGAGTATGATCCGTTTGCCCTCCTCTTTGATTCTGACCGCGGTTTCCGTTATTTTCTTTGCATGCAGGGCTTCTGATATCAAAATAAGATCTTTATAGGACCCATCAATGATCATTTCATTGAGATCCGTTACAAAAGGACAATGCATCAGCCGACCCCAGCTCTTTGTTTCTCCGAAAGCAAACGACAGTTTGACATCATCCTTGAACGCGGGCACAACGTTCGGATTGGATGGATGCGGATGTCTCAGCAACACAGCTTTGTCCTCATTGTAAGGCATCAATTCAAAAAGATCCAGATAGCCGGTGGAAGGCACCATCTTGCCATAAAAGAAATTGGTGTAGTCTTCAAGGGAGTAATAGGCAAATTCTTGCACCGTCGAGGCATTGAGGATCCTCATCTTTTCAATATCCCCCTTCTCCATCAGAATCGCAGCAGTTTCTTCCCTGCTGCGCTTTTGCTTAATAAAAGGAATGTCCATTTTAACCATCTCGCGCATGCGCTTTTCAACTGCCTTAATCTGTTCATGGCTTATGGGCCTTTCCATCACAGTCCCGTCCGGGCTCGTCATAAAGGTTCGAACATCCGTATACAATCCCTTATTCACGGAGTTTTCTATCTCTACCTCGGCTTTTCCGATGACATCGTAAACCGCCTTGATGAACATCATGCTGAGGCTTTTCTGATAGATCAGATTGGCCGATTGCGTACGCATATCCAAGAGTTCCACTCTGCTGTCCTGGGTGACCTCCGTATTCAAACCCTCCAGTTTATTATCGATGATGGCCGCCAATACTCTATAAGGAAGCTCTCCTTGATACCGGTCCGCAATTGCTTTCAGGGTTATTCCATAGGGTTCCTCGATCACGATTGGATCGGCTCTAAGTTGCGTGATGAGTTCTATTTTAACTTTTTTAATTTCTTTTGCGTCGACTTCCATTTTTTTCTCCATATACCACTCTAGCATATTGGCAAAAATTATAACATAAAACGAATAATTCTGCCACATGGACAGAATTATTCATGAATGATCATACAAACAGTATTGAAGGCTTTGCCAAAGACCTTATCGCTTCAGATACGACTCTGACCGTTAAAACTCTCTGCATTTAAGCAGATTCAGAAGCTGCTTCGCTTCGTCCCCATGCATCGTTATCCCGCGGCTCATATGTTCATGGGTCCCGTCCCAGTCTCGAAGGTCATACTTTGCAGGACCTCCGTTCCAGGCAACCATGTTCAGTTCCTTTGACCAGCCCGTGGGATAGCTGGCGACGACTCCGATGTGCTCAGTTATTTCGAAGGTCACTTCATCTTTCTCGCTTGCCATATTGATCTCCTTTCGCCAATGTATTCAAAGCCCCTTTTGCTTTGTGCCCTTATCTTACATTAATTTCCATATATTGTCAACTCACAAATTCCCCTGTGTTTGTTTCCTGTCGACATACATCTCAATAATCATAGCCGTGATAATCCGATCCTTTGGTGGCCACCAGGCCATATCTTTCAGCCATGCTCAGCAGTATGCCGATCTCAGCCTCGGTATGATCGGGGTAGAAGCATTCCAGTCCCACCAGTCCCCATGAAGACAAATTCTTCAAAAGGTGGTCCAAGCTCTCCCAAAACTCAAGGCTGCCCCTAAGGCCGATATTTCTGATCTTCATAGGGTGTGCCAAAACCGGATCTCCTCCGGAATTGATTATTAATCGCAAAGCATCCTCAACGGACAGCTTTTCCTTTTTTACCGCCCTGATTACCGGGGACTCAAGATATCTTCCCTTTTCAAATGCCTGCGGGATATTGCTGACATACCCTTTTTCGATCATCTTTTTAGCGATCATCGGTTTTCCGATATATCCATCAGCAGGCACCTTATCAAAGTCTTCTTCGCATATTTGAATGCCCTGGGACTGAAGAGCTGCGAATAATCTTTCGTTTCTGTCTTTTCGCCTTTTTTTCAAGGCGTCTATGGTATCGTTCAACCCGGCATTATCGGGATCGATGAAATATCCAAGAATATGCAGTTCAGTACAGTTAGAACCTTCAGTCGATAATTCTATGCCGGGGATCACGGTTATACCACCCAGCTTTATCGCCGTCGACAATGCCTCTTCTATGCCTTCCACAAGATCGTGATCCGTTATGGCGATGGTCTTTAGCCCTTTATTCTTTGCCATTTCAACGATTTCTGCAGGAGTAAGCAGACCGTCTGAGCAATTCGTGTGCATATGCATATCGGCTTTATTCATATCTATTTTTTTAATATCTGCTTTGCCCATAACGCCCCTGTTTTCATTACTATACTATTACAACACTTCTTTCATGATTATCTGTTCCGCATCAGAAGCCCGTTGCTAACGGATTCGGCAACGGACCTTCCGGCCAGGCTCTCCACAAGCGCCACGGCAAATTCCATTGCAGTCCCCGGACCGGCTGAAGTGATGAATCTCCCGTCTACGACGACTCTATCCGTTACATATTCCGCGCCTTGCAAATGACTCTGAAGTCCTGGATAGATGGTGGCTTTTTTACCTTTCAGAAGCCCCAGTCCGCCAAATATCTGCGGGGCCGCGCAGATGGCGGCAAGCATTTTGCTTTCATCCTCGGCAAAGCATTTGATGTGCTTGATCAGTCCATCATGTTTTGCAAGATTCGGAGTGCCCGGTATCCCGCCCGGCAGCACGATCATGCTGCATTCTCTGTAATTTGCATCCTCATACAAAATGTCCGCCAGGATCGTGATCCCGCTTCTGCCTGTTACTTCAAGACTTCCGGTAACCGACACGGTCTTCACTTCTATATCCCCTCTTCTTAAAACATCAACAATGGTCACAGCTTCGATTTCCTCCACCCCTGTGGCTAAATGTACATATACCATAGATGTTGCACCTCCTTTTTATTTGTTATATTATATCTTTAAAAGACATTGCTTTACAACCGTTTGGAGGGACAAAATGTATCAGGTGGGGATAATAACAGCAAGTGATAAAGGATTTGCAGGACTGCGTGAAGATCTTTCAGGGCCGGCCATCAGGAATATCCTGCGAAACAGCGATGATTTCTGGGATAAGGAATATATCGTCCTTCCGGATAACCAGAGCATGCTGGAATCCACAATGATCAAGTGGGCCGACGAGCTGAATCTTGATCTGATACTCACAACAGGCGGCACCGGATTTTCCCACAGGGACGTGACCCCTCAGGCTACTCTTAATATTATAGATAAAAGAACCCCCGGGATCCCGGAGGCGATTAGAGCTCTTTCTCTTCAAATCACACCAAGAGCAATGCTTTCGAGGGCGGAGGCCGGCATCCGAGGGAATACTCTGATCGTCAATCTCCCCGGAAGTCCGAAAGCCATCGCCGAAACCCTTGAATATATCCTTCCATCTATCAAGCACGGCCTTGACATCCTTCTGGATCATGACGCAGAATGCGCAAGGCCTTGATTCAAAACTTCTTCAACGTTCCTCGCGGAAATACGGATTGCTCAGGTCTGCCGGCGGCTGATTTTCCCTGCCTTTTTTATGAGAACTCAGGATGACGATCACTATGGTTGCCAGATAAGGGATCATATCGACCAAATACTGAGAAACCGAGAAGCCCATGGCCTGCAGCCTTAATCCAAGGATGCTCAATCCTCCGAAGAGTATCGCGCCAAATAACGCCTTCACAGGATTCCAGGATGCAAATATGACCAATGCCACCGCTATCCATCCACGGCCGTTCACAACATCGGCCTGCCATATAGGCACTCTGACAAGAGCCAGATAGGCCCCTCCAAGTCCGCACAAAGCGCCACCCAAAAGGATATGAACGTATTTGTAGAATTCCACATTGATGCCCGAAGCATCAGCAGAGGAAGCGCTTTCTCCCACCGCCCTGAGATTCAGCCCGATTCTGGTCTTAAATAAATAAACCGCTGCAATGACCACGATCAAATAAGCGATATAGACGAATATATCCTGTCTGAAAAAAACCGGGCCGATGAAAGGGATATCCCCCAATAGAGGGATGGACCTCTTTGCAAAAAACGATCCTACAGTCTCCGGGACCATGGATCCCAGCATTGGCTGTCCCACAAAACTGGCAAATCCGGTTCCGAAGATCGTCAGGGTAAGTCCGACCACCGTCTGATTTGCACGAAGCGTCACCGTGAGGACCGCAAATATCAAAGCTCCCCCCGCTCCTGCTGCGAGGGCGCCAAGCAGCGCTGCATAAGGGCTTTCTGTAGTTAATCCGGCCATAAATCCGATCACCGCTCCCATCAGCATCATCCCTTCGACGCCAAGATTAAGAACGCCGGCTTTTTCAGTGATTATTTCACCAACCGTTGCAAAAATAAGCGGAGTCGCCGCTACAATGCATGTGGCCAAGAAGCTTTCCATACTAAGCCGCCTCCTTTCCGCTGCGCTGCAGGCGTTGTCCCGGCAGCACCCTATACTGAAGGAAAAATTCGCTTCCTATGACGAAAAACAGAATGATCCCCTGTACCACATCCGCAACAGCGCTCGGGACGTTCAAAGCGATCTGAATGTATGCGCCGCCCTGTATGAGCATCGCAAAAATGATGCATACGAAAAAGACTACGATGGCATTCAGCCTTCCGAGCCAGGCTGTAATAATGGCTGTAAATCCATATCCTCCCGATATGCCCACGGACAGAGTCTTCTCAACTGCCGCGGACTGGATCATCCCGGCAAGTCCGCAAAGTCCCCCGGAAATGATCATTGAAATGATGATGATCCTGTTGATATTCATGCCTGCATATCTTGCTGTTTCTACACTTTCGCCCACAACTGCTATTTCATATCCCTTTTTCGTATAATTCATGAAGAAATAAACGAAGCTTACGCATAGGATCGCGATGATCCATCCCGCATGTACGCCAAAGACATGGGGCAACAGCGCTCTTTCAGGGAAAGGAGCGATTTTAGGGAATCCCTTGGCCGCCGGGTCCATCCAAGCCTGATATTGGAGGTATGTGACGAATTTGATCGCCACGTAATTCATCATAAGAGTGAATATGGTTTCATTGGTGCCCATCTTCGCCTTGAAAATAGCGGGAATAAAAGCCCATATCCCACCGCCGACCATCGCAGCCGCGGCCATTGCCAATAATGTTAGCGCCTTAGGCATTTCCGGTAAAAATAATGCTACGTAGCTGGCTGCAAAAGCGCCCATCATGATTTGGCCTTCGCCTCCGATATTCCAGAACTTCATCCGGAAAGCCACAAGGATGCCCAATGATGTTATTATCAGAGGCACTGCCTTGATGATGGTCTGCTTGATCCGCATCTCGGAGCCCACAGCCCCTTCGATGATCGTCCTGAAAATTTCCAAAGGGTGAAGGCCGAAAATAATCAGAATCAAACCCGCGAATACTAAAGATAATAAAACTGCTGCGATACGGATGATCCATTCTTTTTCCCGCGGAAGATCGTCGCGCTTTGCCAGTCTCAAGAAATTCATTGTGCGCTGACCTCCTCCTCAATACGGCTCGAGCCCGTCATAAGCAAACCGATCTCTTCTTTCGTAACATTGTTCGGATCTACGATCCCTGTTACCTTCCCATGGCACAAGACCATGATCCTGTCACAAAGATCCATCAGGACATCTAAGTCCTCGCCCACAAAAAGTACCCCTACACCGGCAGCCTTCTGGGCATTCAGAAGCTCATAAATTTTATATGATGCTCCGATATCAAGACCTCTGACGGGGTATGCCGTGATCAGGACCTTGGGATTTGAATCGATTTCTCTTCCCAGCAGGACTTTCTGTATATTTCCACCGGAAAGCTTTCTGACGGGTGTATATATGCTCGGAGTCTGTATGTCGAGCGACTCCACGATTTTTTTCGCTTTTACCGCACTGGGCCCTCTTTTTAATAGAATCCCAGGCTGATTCTGATAATCCTTTAAAACGATATTATGAATGATGTCCATGCTCCCTACGAGGCCCATTCCAAGTCTGTCTTCCGGTATGAACCCCATGCGGATGCCCAGCCGGATGATGTCTCTTGGAGTCTTTCCGACAATGTTGTCCCCTTCAAAAAATATTCTCCCTTTGGTGGATGGAACGAGGCCTGCGATAGCTTCGCAAAGTTCTTTCTGTCCGCTGTTCGCAACTCCTGCAACCCCAAGTATTTCGTAGTTGCTCAAGGTGAAGCTTACGTCTTCCAAGGCGCTTTTACCTTCCCTGTCCTTCACCGTAACTGAATCCATGGCCAGCAAAGGACGGTTCCCTGCATATTTTTCCTTGTGTATGTCAAGATCTACTTTTTTACCTACCATCATCTCGATAAGCGTTGGGACTTCGACCTCGCTGGTAGCTACGGTACCAATGGATCTTCCTTTTCTCAGGATGGTTATACGGTCCGAGATCTCCATGACCTCGTTGAGCTTGTGGGTTATGATAACGACCGCACAGCCCTGCTCTTTCATATTTCTGATGATCTGAAACAGCTTCTTGATTTCCTGTGGCGTCAGAACTGCGGTGGGCTCATCCATGATCAAAATCCTGGCACCTCGATAAAGCACTTTAACGATCTCCAACGTCTGCTTTTCACCAACGGACATATCATATACTTTTTTTTCAGGATCCACGTCAAGGCCGTACTGGTCGGAGATTTCCCGCACATTTTGCGAAAGGGCTTTTTCCTTGAGGAACAGGCTAGAGGGCTGGCCTATGATGATGTTTTCTTTTGCGTTCAATACGTCAATAAGCTTAAAGTGCTGATGGATCATGCCTATGCCTTTTTTAATGGATTCCTTGGGGGAAGCGAAGGTCGCTTTTTCGCCGAAAACAAAAATCTCTCCCTTGTCCGGCTGGTAGATCCCCGAAAGCATATTCATGAGAGTGCTTTTCCCTGCGCCATTTTCCCCAAGCAAGGCGTGCACTTCACCTGCCATTACTGACAAGTTTACGTCTTCGTTGGCTTTCAAAGCCCCGAAAGACTTGGATATTCCTTTCATTTCTATTGCGATCTGCTCTTGCACACCATGTCCTCCATATACGGTATAAGGGGACAGTCATAATTGAATGTCCCCCGCTCCTTAGCTTCAGTTTATTTGATTCTATGATCCCATTCAATAAGGCAAAGCCAAATTATTTTGCTCCCTTAACAAGACCCGTGATCTGCCAAATTTCAGCAACAGTCATCGTCTGTCCTTCTTCACACATAACGGTACCGTCATTGTACTCGATGTATCCGGAGAAAGGCTTGAAGGTGCCGTCTACTATTTCTGCCTTCTTTGCATTGACCATATCCTGCACCTCTGCCGGCACGAGATCTGTCATTGGCGCGAGATCAACATATCCTTCTGCCATGCTTCCATAATAATTTTCCGGAACGAATGTTCCATCCATGATTTTTTGTACTCTGTCGATCAGGTATACTTCATGATGCCATATCGGAGCCGTCAGGAAAGCTTCCGGCGCAACGTTGTTCGGGTAATTGTACCCAATCGAGAAAACGCCGCCCTCTGCTGCTGCCAATTGAGGGCCTGTTGTATCGCAATGCTGGGCTATGATGTCACAGCCTGCAGCAACCAGTTCGTCCCCGGCAGCTCTTTCAGTCTCAGGATCGTACCAGCTGTTGATATATACTACCTTGACCTGCACGTCCGGATTGACCGATTGTGCACCCAGCGTGAAGGCATTGATGCCAATATTGACTTCGGTATAAGGATACGCCGCAACATAGCCCAAAAGGTTGGTTTCCGTCATGCTGCCTGCGATCATGCCAGAGAGATATCTTGCATCCTCAATAGCGCCGAAATAGTTTTCAAAGTTCGTTTCGTTGCTCTTGTTGCCCGAGAAATGAAGGAATACGGTATCGTCATATTCTCCGGAATTGGCAAGTTCATCCAAAGCGTCCATAAATCCATAGCTAGTGCCGACGATCACATTGCAACCCTGGTCGATAAGATTCAGCGCAGCATCTTTGGAGGCCTGGATGTCAGTATCATCAACGCCTTCGATGTAAGCTGTCTCAACCTGGCCGGCGAAATTCTCTTCCATTGCTTTTGTGCCTTCATGGTGAGCCTGAGTGTAACCGCCGTCATTGATAACGCCGATGTAGATGAAGCCAACCTTTAAAGCGGGCTCGGCAGCAGGTTCTTCCTCAGTGCCGCCACAGGCTGCGAAACTGAAAACAAGGGCCAGTGTCAATAAAATTGCCAAGACTTTTTTCATTTTGAAATTCTCCTTTTAATATTTGATTTTTACAACACAGAAAATATATTAATCACAAATCAATTATATACTGCCTTGTTTATCCGTAAAGAATAAAAGTCGATATTTTGCCATTTTTTTTGCCGAAAAAACAATAATGTTCGTAATGATACGAACATTGGAGGTTGATAACTTAACGCAAATCCGCTTACGCGGATCCGGCTTCGTATCAGCCTGTCAGATTGTCCAGCTATTTGAAAACGATGTTGCCTTCGGAGATTTTTTCAATGATTGCAAGGGACTCCACACGATAGCCTTTTTCTTTCAAACGTTTCGCGCCGCCTTGAAATTCTTTTTCGATGACAGCTCCTATCCCGACCACTCTTGCTCCTGCCTGCCGGCACAGCTCGCATAACGCAGCAGCCGCTTCCCCATAGGCTAAAAAGTCATCAATGATCAGCACCCTGTCTTCGGGTCCAAGATATTTTTTTGAGACTCTTAAAGTCGAAACGATCCCTTTGGTAAAGGATTTTGCCGGGGCGCAGTAACTGCCCTCCACTATTGTGTTGGGAGCGCCCTTCTTTGCAAAAAGGACCGGTACATAACCAAAGCGTTTGGCGGTTTCACAAGCGATAACGATACCGCTGGATTCAACAGTGAGGACCTTGGTGATCTCACAGTCCCCAAAGCGGTTTCTGAATTCAATGCCTATATCTTCCATAAATTGAACGTCTATTTGATGATTTAAAAACCTGTCTACGCGAAGTATGTCGGTTCCGATAGCTTGGCCTTCCGCCATGATTTTTTCTTTTAATGACTCCATGCCTTTCTCCTGCCTGAACTTAATATGCAAATACTCTACTCAACGAAAATGCCGCGCGTAATTCTAATAAAATCATTTACGCTTAAGTATTATAACATCTTTATTTATTAGTTTCTATCTCTGTGTATTTCATTTGCATATTTCGTGTTTACCTTATGAAAAGATAAATAAATATAAAAAGTAAAGATAAATAGTAAGATAAATAGCGTTGAATTAAAAAGTAAGTTCCGTCAATATAAGAACTCAATAGTATCAAAGAAAAGTCCGCTTATCAGTCATTAAAAGACATGAAAGGGGACTTTTTTAAATAAAAAAGAACCCGATATTTATGG